>OGOY01002113.1_pt1 | contig 18607 bp, 18 predicted proteins | sample 1552811 | NCBI WGS metagenome assembly OGOY01 (sample SAMEA2580132, study PRJEB22360) | human gut metagenome | biome: human gut; feature: human-associated habitat; material: faeces | place: Denmark | collected 2008/2010 | reverse complement strand
CGTCATCCTCCCGGACTTCCATGGCGTTGATGAACTCGATGAGGGTGGAGAAGTTTTGCTCCTCCACCGGAGCTTCATAATGGATATATCCGATCAATGCGCAATACAGCAATGTTTCCGCCTTGACCCAGAAATCGTCTCCGGCCTTGCCCTCGCCTTTGGTATTAGCGATCAGCGTTGTCACCAGCTTCAAAATATCCTTTTCCGAGTGGATGTCGGGTAAGAGACTGGCATTACTGCCAGCCCCTCCCCTAAGAACCGTACGTGACAGTTTCCCGTCATACGGCTCAAGCCTATCGTAAGGCCTCGTATAAAACGAAACCCGGCTCAAATCAAGTAACCTGGTTCATGCAGATTTCGGTGACACCAGGGATGTACCATAATAGCGGGCCATTTTCTGTTGTTTTCGGTGCTAAAATGCGTCTTGAATCCTGTTTCGGATGTAATTCTTTCTCCGCATACAGGGCAGCACCGTTTCTGGTTGTTCCAGATTTTAACGAGTTTCTCCCGTCCTTTGGTACTGTTCAGCATTCTTTCTCCGTCACGTTCCTCATAATATCCCGTCCATTTTTCATCGAATGGGTTAGCTTCGGCGGCGATTTTCCTGAATCGGATGATTTTAGTATTTGCCGCGTATTCCAGCTTGAGGTATTTTTCATCGAAATCTTTACCGCGGAAAGCAGGCTCTGTTGCAAACGTCCACGTTCGGTTATCAATATGGTGCCAGTATTTGTTGGCAATCCATTTCCTACCTTTTCGCTTGTGTCTGCGGCAAGCCCACCTCCATAGGCACTCGAAAATCCTGTGGTCAACCAATCCAAAAATATCCGCAGAAACTACATAGCGATGGTAGTTGACCCAACCACGAATGACAGGATTTAACTTGCGAATGAGCAAGTCCTGTGTGGCTGTTTTGTTCTCCCTAACGATAGTCCGCACTTTTTTGAGGAAGGATTTTATCGCATTCTTTGACGGCTTAATGAGCAATTTTCCGTTGTATTTCCGAACGTTCTGTCCAAGAAAATCAAAACCGTCGCTGATATGTGTGATTACCGTTTTTTCCTCGGAGAGTTGCAGGCCGCGTTCCGCCAGAAAGTCCTTGATGAGCGGGATAACCTCGTTACGTAGAGTTTCCGGGCTTTTTCCGGTAACGATAAAGTCGTCGGCATATCGCACGAAGTTAATCTGGTCGTAAACAGTTTTACCTGCCACCGTCCGTCTCATAGGGAATCTTTCTTTTAGAATCCGCTCCAGACCGTCTAAGGTCATGTTCATCAAGACTGGCGATATTGTGCCGCCCTGTGGGGTTCCTTCCTCTGTTGGAAAGAGCTTTTTGGTCTCCACAAAGCCACATTTCAGCCACTTTTCGAGCATTTCCTTGTCCATTGGGATATTTGCCAGCAGCCAGTTATGGCTGATGTGGTCAAAGCAACCCTTAATGTCTCCCTCCAAAATCCATTGAGGGGAACCGGCTCTGCACAAATCGTTGAAGCATTGCCCGATAGCATCGTGTGTGCTTCTTCCAATTCTAAAGCCGTAGGAGTTCGGGTCTGCCAGAGTTTCTGCCAATGGTTCCAATGCAAACTTATATAATGTCTGCATGGCGCGGTCTGTCATCGTTGGAATACTCAGCGGGCGTAATTTTCCGTTTTTCTTCGGGATGTACACCCGTCTGAGAGGTTGGGGCTGATAGCCCCGGCGTTTGAGTTTGTCAATCGCTTCGAATTTGCCTTTTGGCGTTTTCCATAATTCATGGTCTACACCAGCGGTATTTTTGCCTTTATTACTTGTCACACGCTTCACCGCCAATGCCTTGGCATAGAAAGAGTGCGTCAACAGCCATTGCAGAGATTTCACCTTGTTGTAATGACCGCCTTTTTGAGCCTTTACGATACGCATTTGCAGCTTTTTAACATAGGCCTCCGCTTTTTTCCAATCAATGGATTCCCAGCTTTGTGCCTTGTCAGCAGGCGCACACAGTTTTCTGTTCATTTGCGATTCCTCCTCTCAAAAGTTCTGTAAATTCTCTCGTAAAGATAGACCTGCTGGAAGTCAGCCCGCTTTCGCGTGGGATACTGTTTCAATCCCTATCCGTCCTCATTACAAGGTCGGCATTCGCTTTTTCCAGCGTTCCTTACCCGCGTTTCTATCGGCTTTCCTTGCGGTCAGCTTTCCGAATATCGGAGAAAGCGCGGGCTTACCACGTTTCACGTAATCAACCGTGTAGGTTAGGTGCCGCCTATCCGCCGGCAGTCCTGTTTGTCCATGTGTTCCCAGCTTACAGGGGAACATCCGACTGCACACCTTTTGGTTCAGGCTTATCAGCAACTTTAGCCTGGTTCCCACTAACGACGTTTAACAGCGATTTACTTACATTCACCATACTACACAAGCCAAGCTCCCCAGCCGGACGTTGCTTCCAGCTTTTCGCCTCTGCCTCGCGGTTTCGGCTTGACCCTTTCGGGAGGGCTGCCTTTTCTCGCCATGCTGCCTCACGGCCGTTGCCAGCCGCTTCGGTGACGATAGGCTACTGCTAATGGAATAACAGGTTCGGTCAATGCCGAACAGTTTAATTACGCGACCTCGTGTCGCGCGTATGCAAAGGGGTTATAGTGCATGGACTTCTTGAAGTTGATGGTATTTAGGACCTTGATTCGGTACGGCTCATAAATGACCTTGCCGTGCTTATCCTTCATGGGCTTTCCGTCTTTCCCCAGCTTGGGTGCGCCCCTTTGGAGCATTTTTCCGCACTCCACCAAAATGGTTCCCTTCGGGAGCGTTCTGTCAAGATAGAAAACGGAAAAGTCACAAACAATTTTCAATTCAGAAATTTGCCGTTTTCACATCGTCACGCATGAGCCGCTTCATCTTGTCCTCCAGCGTGTCACGGCTCGTCTTGCTGAAATGAACGCCGATGATATAGGTGGTGTTGCCCATCCTCATATTGAATGTTCCTGCCGGAGCTGCTTTGGGTGCTTTTGCTGTGGTTGTGTTCTGTGCCATTCGATACCTCCTGTAAATGAGAAAAGCCAGACAGGGTGTGTGTCGGCAACGAAGTCCGGCAACGGGCTTCAAAAAACCTGTAAAACACCTTATCTGGCTCTTTATCCTATTCTTTATTTCTTTTTGATTTTCTCCGTTGCTTTCGTTGCCGGAGAGAAGAAAAGCCCTGCAAGTAAAGGACTTTTCGGAGTTTTGTCCGGCAATGGGGTCGGCAACGGGATAGCAACCAGCCCTGCAACGGAGTGGTCAATTTCAGAATGGAAGCTCCATCTGGCTGAGTTCTTCCTCGGTCAGTTCTTGAAAACCGTCAAAAGAATTTGAGCCTGTTGCTGATAGCCCGTTGCCGGGCGGTGAGATGCGTTCCCATCCTCGCTGTCTGCCGTACTTTGCAAAGATACGGGGATTAGAGAACGGCTTCCAGCCCTCAATGCTGTTGTTCATGATTTCGTTTATCTCTCGGATTTCCCATTGCTTCGGCTCATCAAAGGCATGGTTCAGAGCTTCGGCATAAATCAGTTTGGAGCAGACCTGTGTGCCACTAAAGTTATCAAGGAAAGACTGTATCAGTCCTGCCTTGGTGTCCTCCGGCATGAACTCCTTTTGCAGTTCTCGCAGTTCCTTTTCCATCTCCTTTGAGAGAGTAAGTTTCAATGGGAAGTTCTGATAGATAAACATGGCTTCTGCCCACATCTTGTCGATGAAGTCCCTCGATGCAGCTTCATCTTCCAGAATGTGAACCTCGGCTTGTTCCGGGTGTACCATGATGGGCATGAACCTACGGTTGCCGGAACGGTCAAGAGGGAGGAAGTCCAGTGTGTTGGAGCTGCCGCCGAACACACATTGTCGGAGCCTGTCTGCCGGATGGGTTTCATACGGCACTTTGTAGGTCTCTTTCGGTCTGCTGATAAAGGACTTGATTTCCTCAATGCTCTTGGCGTTGGCTGTGGCAATCATTTCCGACATTTCGATTATCCAATGCCCCTGCATTTTGCGATATACATTCTCATCGTCAATCTTGCGGAGGTCATCGGAAAACCATTCGTCCTTAACTGCCAGCAGTCGGAAGAAAGTGGACTTGCCTGCACCTTGCCCACCAACCAAACAAAGCATGACTTCAAACTTACAGCCGGGTTTGAATACTCGATGAATTGCGCCCAGCATGAACAGCCGCAAGCATTGATAGACATATTCGCTTTCTTCAGCACCGAGATATTTGCTCAGAGCATAACGGATGCGCTCTGTGCCGTCCCATTCCAGACTGTTCAGATAGTCTTGGATGGGGTGGTACTTGTTGCAGTCAGCTACGATGGCAATAGCTTTCTGGATTTTCTTCTCGCTGGTCAGAGCGTAGTTATCCTCCAGATAGAGCATAAGGTAGTTCAAATCCGTATCGTTCAGCGTGGCTGTCTGCTTTTTCCACCATAGCGGCTTTACAATGTCCACTCGCTCGGTCAGCAGATTGTAGCTGATAGCACCTTGCAGAATCGGGTCTTTTGAAAACACCGTCACACAATTTCGTATGCTGTTCTTGATAGCTCCGTTATCGGTCAAGTCCAGACTTCCTCGGACTTCTTCGACGCTCTGGCTCGGCTGTGAGCCTTGCAATTCGCTGTTCAAGTTTCATCACCTCGTTTCTTTGCTCCGCTACAAGAGCCTGTCTTTCTTCGGGAGACCCATCAATCAAAGTATCAAGAAGATATTCGATGTAGCTTGTCTTTTGAAGGGCTTCCACGAACAGCGGATGCCATTCATCCTCCGGCGTTTTCGGTGCGTATTGTCTTTCCCAACTTCGCAGAAGATGGAAATAGTCGGACAACACTCTGAAACATCGTGCTTCCTCTTTCTGATAAATCTGCTCGGCAGTAGGCTCTCGGATATGCGGTCTGACTGTCGGCTTCTGTCTGCTGTCATAGGGGATTCCAAAATCGTCAGCCAGCTTCATAGCTGCTTCTTTGCAGGGCAGACCGAACAGCCGGGAAACGAAATCAACTGCATCTCCGTCTGCCTGGCAAGCGAAGCAATGGAAACGCTTGTCCAGCTTCATGCTGGGGTTTCGGTCATTGTGAAAGGGGCAGACAGCCATGCCGTTGCGATTGACTTTTATGCCGTACATTTCTGCCGCCTGTCGGGTGGTAACATTGCCTTTTACTGCTTCAAATACATTCAAATCATCACTTCCTCTCTGAAATGAAAAAGGCACTCGTCATTTCATTGCGAAAATGGCAAGTGCCTGTGTTAGAGTTCCATATTCTGTTTTTTCTGTTTGTCCTGCGGAGATTTCTGCTCCGGCTGTTTTTTCTGCTCTTGCAGATACTTCATCTTCTCTGTAAGGGAGTGTTTCGGCTCCGGCTTCTTTTCAACCTCGCCCTGTTCCGGCGCAACCACTTTGCTTATCCAGTAGCGAATATCTTTCAGCGGCTGAAGCTCGGCTTTGACCTCGGACAGCTTCGTATTGTTTTCTGCAACGGTCTTTTCCAGAGTGTCAAATTCTGATTGCAGGGCAGTCAGATCTACACGAAGGTCAAGTCCTTGCTTTTTGAGATAACGGAACGATTTGTCGAAAGCAGTCAGAGCGTCCTTGTGGGTCTCGGCGTAAACTGCCTGTGCCGCTTTCCATCCGATTTTCACATACTTGTCTTTGACAGCCTTGTGTTCCTTGCAGACGGAAACCGCTTTCTGAATCTGCGTGATGGTTTTCATTCGGGTCTCGGCGGTCTTGGTCACACTGCGGATTTCGGCAGCTCTGCCATTTACTTCTTGCAGGGCTTCGTCCAAATCTTTCAGCGTGTAGAGATTGTGTTCTCTCAGATAGGAGACAGCTTTGGAAACTGCCTGAATATCGGCAAGACTGCCTTTGTTCTGTCCGTAGCGAGACCAGTCCCGGCGTTCCTTTTTTCTGACATTGAGGTACTCATTGAGCAGTCCGGCAAGTGTCGGGGATGCGTTCTGTTCTTTCATTTCAGCCAGAGCTTCTTTCGTGGCTTCGCTCACATCAGCAATCCATGCAAGCAGAGACTTGATGGTTTTGCGGATAGCTGCCATCAAACTGTTGGCAGATTTGATGTCACGATTAAGATTGCCGATATTGGTTTCAATGCCTTTGCGTTCCATTGCAGAGACAGCGGCTCCCATGTGAACGGTAGGGATAACATCAACACCTTGCCTTGCGTAAGAACGCATATCCACTCGTTCGGGACTTCCGGCAAGCTCCAGATATTTATTCTGGATAACTTCCCAGCCGTGTCTCCATTCCTCGGCGTGATACTGTTCGTTCCAATCAACGGTATCTTCCTTATGGCTTTTCCATCTGCCGGAGGGGAGTTTGATACGCTCGCCGTTCTCGTCAAGGTCATAGACCTTTCGGCTCTTAGGTAGCCACTTTCCGCTTTCGTCAATGGCTCGCATAGTCAGCATGATATGGCAATGGGGATTGTGTCCCGGTGGGTCTGGGTCATGGATTGCAAAATCACAACACATTCCCTTTGAAACAAAATGTTTCTCGCAGTATTCCTTTAACATCTGCGGACACATTTCAAGGGGAACTTCTCTGGGCAGGGCAACAACGAAACGCCTTGCAAGCTGTGAGTTCCATTGCTTCTCCACTTCCTCGGCAGAGTTCCAAAGTGTTGCTCTGTCAAAATATTCGGGTGGGGCATTTGCCGGAAGCATGATTTCCGTGTAAACGACTTCCTTTTGTTTTCGGCGGTGGTCTTTGTTTTTCTGGTCATACTCGGAAAACAATTTTTCTCCGGCTTGATAGGCAGCTCCGGCAACCGCAGAACTGCCTTTGCTTCTCTGAACAATTCGTATGTTCAGATGGGGTACTGGCATTTTGTTTGAACCTCCTTTCGGGGAAATAAAAAATGACCGATACTTTTCAGCACGGTCAAGTGGTGGAATATAAACTTGCTGCCGGGGAATGATTGCGGACAATCTCGATTGTCATGCAATCAGTTCCTGGGCGGCAAGTACACAAAGGGGTAGCTGGCAAAGCCAGCGCAGGGGAAGTGTAGCTTCCCCTGTGTGATTGGAGCAAAGGACTTTTGCGGAAATCATCAGCTCCCTGCAAGGGGCTTTCGGCAGAACGCAATGCACCATCTTTAGGTGGTGTATAATTGCGCCCTCTAACGAGGGTTTAATTCTCTCCGTCCTCCGTTGTCGCTTCTTCCTTACGCTTCTCAATCAGCAAGTTCAGCTTCTTTTGAACAGCTTCGCCGTGAAAGATGAAAGTCAAAAGCTCCATCACATCATCGTCCGTCAGCAGGGTCGGCTCTCGCAGAAACTTCTCCAACATTCCGGCACGAGTACAAAGGCGGTGGGTTCTTTCGCTTCGGGTCAACTGTTTCAGCTTGTGTTCCAACTGTTTTTCCTTGTGCTTGGCGGCGGTCAATTTCTTTTCCAGCTTGTGTTGCTGTCGCTTCAGTTTTTCCAGTTCTTCGTTTGGCATCGGGTCAACTCCTTTCAGATTTTTGAAAATGAGCAAAACAAAAGACACGAACTTTTTACGGTTCGTGCCTTTTGGCTTGGTCATTATTCTTTTACAGTTGCTCTTGTCTCTTGCATGGAGAGAAGCGAAGCCTTAATCTTATCAAAGTATTCATCAATTCCAAAACTGCTCAAAACTGTATGCTCAAACGCCAGACGAGTTTCATCATGAAGTTCATCTGCTACTTTCATAATCTTTCTCGCTTTGAGCTTATCAAAAGCCTTGATGATTTTTTCTCGGTTTTCCTTTGAGACCAACTTCGGATTTAACATATAGCATTTCGATATACTGTCCTTGTTCACATCTAAAACGCCGAGACCACGCCCAAAACCGGATGCTTCAATGTAAAACATTGTGAACATCGAGTTTAGCAAAGCATGATTCAGCTCCTCATCAGGATAAGCCGCATTATGGGTCAAACCTATCAATCGCTGATTCACAAAAGACGGAGTTTCAAATCTTGCAAAGAACAGTCTTTGGTCAGGGTTCATCATAGTGAACACTTCTGCAATCTCATTGTCTTGCAGTTCATACCACTCCATTCCTTTTCGTTTAAGAACTTGTGGAAGTGGTTTTCCAACTCCATTTCTCTGGTCTACGAATTTACCTATCCAATCCAACGCTCCAGTATGACCATATTGCTTTAATTCATTTATCGAAAGATTACAGCAAAACGCATCTCTGTCTGCGGTTGTAACAAGTTCCGTTACATTTCTCGCATTGATAAGAACTTTTTTAAGATATTGAGGCTCTATTTTATGCTCGCCGCTTTGAGGATAGAATAGAGGATCCCAACCTCTACGGCTTCCACGGAACACACGATATACTTTATTGATAGGAACGATTTTATCCTTGATGTCAAGCAGCCAATCGACGTTATGAAACAATGCATTGTAACAAACATCCAAGCTTAAAATAGCTTCGATTTGTTTTTGTGTGTATTGAGATAACCTGGATATATCTCTGTTCAATTCCGTGTTCAGCAATACAGAATTTACGAGAGTATTCTCCGCATCAACATCCTCGACTAACTGCTCCAGCGATTTCTTCCAAAGCCAGAACTCGGTGGTCGGTTTTTCGTTGTTATATCTCTTTTCTAAAACTATGATAGTTGTTACTACATCTGCGTTTTTGAACCATCGTCCTTTTCCGCTAATATGAACTTGGCGAATATTGTATTTTTGCTTCAATACTTCTACAAGTTTTAATCCTGCGTTTGTGCCAAGCCAGGAGTTAGAGACAATAATACCCAACATTCCTCCCGGCTTAATAACATCCGCAATCTTAATTGCAATATAACAATACAAATCCGACCTGCCATCTAAAAATTCTGCAAGCGGCATTTTTGCAATTTCGTCCTTATCATCGTCAGGAATAATTTCAAAAGCAACAAACGGAAGATTAGAAACGACAGCTCCAAAAGCAGGCAAGGACAATGACATTATATCGCCAGTTTCAGGATTGGTTATGGAGATTTTTTCTCCAACTCTAAGAGTCAACGCATTATGCTGAAACAGACGATTTGCAATATTTATCGTGTCAGAATCCGTCATGCTAATATTTGCAACCTGTAATGGGTAATTGTTTTTATCACACGCCCATACAGATTCAACTGCTTCCTTTGCCGACATCTGTGATTTCTTAATTTGAATTGCTTCTTTCGGGATAGTCCCTGTTCCGCAACAGCAATCTAATATAGTATCAGACCAATCCCTGACAGTCAATCTAACCAACAATCTTGCAAGTGCAGGCGGCGTTGTGTACTGACCGTTAATAGCTCGCTTACTTGTTGCAACAGAACCTTCCAGAATATTTTGCAATGCCACCTGATTAAGATGGTCTATACCATTGTTTTTAAGGAAGTTCGAGAACTCAACAAAGTCTTGCCAAGACATTTCTGGCAAGATGTCATTATATCTGACTGCGGCAAAAACATTGTAAAAATCACATTTGCTCGTTATCTTCTTAAAAATCTCATTTGCATCTTCAGGGGTCTTATCATAATCAATCTCATCAATTATCATTGCTCCATTTTGCTTGTGCTTGATAATATGAGCAAAGATTATTCTATTCGCCCAATTTAGGATAATCGTCTTTGCATACGCCTTATATTTATCAGTTTCATCTTGAGCGTACTCTGTCTTTACCCCAAGCCACCAGTTGTCAACATATGCCGCCATAACAGCATCTCTAAAAGCACTTGCTTTTAGATGCGCTGCAATAGCATCCTTATTTCTTTGAACCAATGTTGTTATTGTTGCTTCTGAAATAACTTGTCCAAGCGGTGCATTGCGAAATTCTCCAGAAACAAAGTATCCGTTGACTTCCACGACGATTTTTTCAAGTTGCTTTTCCCAATCAGCACGATATGTTTTCACATCTTCTCTTGTGCGAATGTGATTGGTCGCATTCCATTGTTTTAATTTCGTAAAAGAATTATTGTCTCCACGAATATAAAGAACCGCATATGTGAAGTTCCAAATCAAACAACTATTCAAATTCAAAGCTATCGCTTTTCGTTGTGCATCTTTGATGAATGTTTCATCTTCAATAGGAACATCTGGCATCTTCAATTCCCAACCTTGAAGAATGATACTTTGTTCCTCATTACCATACAGAACCACATCTGGAAACATTGTGTTTCCTCTGCCGGCAGAGATAGTGTTTTCGCCACCTGCCTTTTTTATAACAAGGTCATTATCTCTTGCAATGATGTTGATTTTTGAAATCAAATCTATTGCCCAACTGCGTTCATTTCTGCGAACAATCGTTGCCATACCTAACCTCCTATTTTTCCTCAAAATCTGCTATAAGATTTGTTACCGCAATGTGCTGTCTGGTTTTCTTATCTAAACCCTCCCACGCTAAATACAATCGCCTTTTTGCAACATCTATATAATTGATTTTATCTTTCTTGAACAAAGCAACATCTTCGTTCTTCTCAATGCCGATAAAATTACGTCCTTCCATCAAAGCGGCAACTAAGAAAGAACCACTTCCGAAAGTATTATCCAGTATAACATCACCGGGATTAGAGTAAGTGCGAACGAAGTATCTGCCAAGTTCAATAGGTTTCTGTGTTGGATGGACTACTTCGCCTTCGCTTTCTGCGGTTTTCACATAAATTATGTCGGTAGGGTAGCGGTCTCCATCGCTCGCAACATGAACTGGTTGGAAATCGCCATAACTGCCACTTAATTGATTTTTTCTGATTCCTTTATCATATGGTTCGCCCTTTGTCATTTGAGGGTGATACACTGGCTGTTTCTTATAGAATACGCAAACATCTTCATGTTTTCTAAGTGGTTGTTTTTTTGCGTTTAGAAAATTGGTTGGCTTGGATTTTTCCCATACCCATTTATATTTATAATATTTCGGCTGACTCAGAATCAACTTAGCTGTAAACAAGCCCTGCGATGTAAGAACAATCGCTCCATTAGGCTTAATGATTCTTAAATATTGCTCCCATAGTAAATCAAGAGGGATATAACTATCCCATTGATTTTGTGTTATTCCATACGGCAAATCACACAAAATCATATCTATTGTAGCATCCGGAATTCGTTTCATGCAATCAAGGCAATCTTCCTCAAATAAGCTGTTTACCATAGGAAAAAGTAAGGATTTATTATCTATCATTTTCTTCTTCTCTTTCTCGCTCATAGTCAAAGTCAAGAACATCGTCAACTTTGCAATTAAGCGTTTTACATATCTTTTCTATACTTTCCAATGAAACATATTGGTCTCGTCGTAAGCGAGTTAAAATGTTGGCACTAAACCCTGCTTGCTCTGTTAAGTTTGCGGGAGCAATACCACGGTCAATCAATAAATGAAATAGTTTTTTATACGTTACAGCCATGCTCTCCCTCCCAATTCAAATCTACTTGATATAGTATATCACGAAAATGTGAATTTTTCAAGGCATCGTTAAGGTTTGAGACCGCTTTTTTGACCTGCCCCGCACATTTTTTCATATTTGGAGTAGGTGGTATCTCAATACCTCTATGTAGTGTTGCGGTCAAAACATCAAGCACAGACCTGACATTTTGACCGCAAATCAACCCTTATTGATACATTATTTCATTGCTCGTCTGGAACGCATTTGCTGTTCTCGGATACGCTTCATCACGCTCTTGCGATAGTCTCTGATGGATATATCCACGGGAACAGGCTGGCTGTCCGGCAGGTACTTGTGGTGCGGTACACGCTCCATTTCCAGTCGCATATTGTAGTAGAAGTTGCGGTACTGCTCATCCGTAGCATCCTCGTACAGCTTGACCGCCAGACTGTAAAACGCTTTCTTGGCGGCAGGGTCAACCGCCAGAGCTGCGGCGTGGCGAAGTCTTTCAACGGTCAGTTCACGCTTCGGGCATCCAAAGGCAAACAGGATTTTCTTTTCATTCATCGTCATCATCATAGTGTTATCCTCCTTAGTCATTCTCGGCTTTTGCATTGAAGCCGTTCTGTTTGGCATACTCACTTGCTTTTCGTCTGCGTTCCTCGCTCATCGGCGGTTGCAGACGGATAGACAGTCTGGACTTGTCCAGAACATAGGAAACCCCGCCCTGATCGCAGGACTTTTCCAGTCGGCACAGGTCGGGGTACTTTTTGCTGAACGCTGCCAGACGGTTTCTCAGTCCGGCATTGTAGGTGTAGATGGTGGCGTTGTCCTCGCCCTCGTTAAAGAGGATGATAGTTTCTTTCTCATACTTGGTCAGCTTCGGCATATCAGTCCTCCATGTCATAGGTGCTGACCTCTGCCAGCTTCATGGTCAGCTCCGCTTCGTAGTAGATAGCCATTTCCTCTCGGAGAGTGCGGAAAAAGCAGGGATACCAACGCTCGGCACAGTCCGCAGACAACTTGACTGCCAGATTGAAAAACAGCTTCTTGGTCTCGCAGTCGGGGGCAAGGACGGCAATCATGTGCAAACGCTCCACCGTTGCTTCACGATTGGGGCAGCCGAACGCATACAGGGCTTTCTTCTCAAAAATGGTCATGGTCATAGATTTGTTCCTCCTTGAATTTGATAAAATAAAAGCGGCAGGGACTTCACAAGGAAATACCTGTCGCTTTGTTGACGGTATGAAATTGTGGGGTCAGGACTTGATAAAATCACGCAGTCCGTAGTTTAGGGCGGCAACTCTGACAATCAGCCATTCAGCGATATGGGGGATGATGAACACCACGAAGGCAACCGCCAGCATTTTTACTGCTTCCGCTCCGGCAGTTACGCCGAATACAACACCGATAACTGTGATTAGGAATATCAGCCCGGCAAGCAGATTGAAGATGATGGCTGAAAAACTTGTGAAGAAGATACCCACCCATTGAATGAGGGTTACTGCCAACATCAGCGGCAGAGCCAACAGCTTGAAAAACATCCTTATCAGAGCCATAGTGTTCTCCTTTAACTGTAAATCAGTTCTGCCTTTATGGTTTCTTCTGCCTGGGCAACACAGGCGTTCATCTGGCGTACCCATTCCATCTGGTTCTCAGCCTTGAGCTGTTCTGTCACGCCATAGTGCTTCATAAGTTGCGGAACAATCAGCTCCATGCGGCTCTTGGCGGTAGCTTCGACCTCCGCACAATGCTCAAAGAGCGTTTCGGTCAGCACCATATTGGAAAAGAGAATAGGGTGTGCCTGCCGCAGATATTCTCTGCGCATCAGTCCCCATTTGCCGAGACGGATATTGGGGTTCTTCAGCTTGATGTCGGGGATGTAATAATCTCCGCACTTGATGAAATTCAGTTCCATAGTGGCCTCCTTTGTCTTTTCGTTGACAATTTCGATTCTTTCATACAGCCCGGAATCATCGTCCAGAAACAAGTTCCTGTGATGTTCCGCATCGGCAAGAGAAGAATAGTAGTATTCCTCGTTCGGCTTACCGTCCCTGCGGATAAATCTGACTATCCAAAATTCATTCATGCGGGTGTTTCCTCCTTTTCGGATTTCTTTTTGTGATAGGCTTCTCTGCGTTGAGCAAGGTACGCTTCATATCTGACGATTGCTTCGGGGTCTCCGGCTTCGGCATCCGCCATCATTTTCAGTCGGCTTTTCGTGGTAGCTTCACATTGATACTTTCGCATATCAGCCAGCTTCTTTGCGGCTTCGGGGTCGGTCTTGGCTTGTTCTTCAAGAGCTTCACGGTCTGCCTTGCGTTTGGCTGTGTGTCTGCGGTTGTATTCAGCCCTGCGTTCTGCCATCATAGCGGCATATTCGGGGTCGCTCGCCATTCGTTCTTCCTCACGCTCCTTTTTGCGCTGTCGGGCTGCGGCTTCCTTGGCTTTCAGAGCTTCCCATTCCTTTGCGGCTTCGGGGTCAGTCTTAGCCTTTTCTTTCAGCTCGGCTCGTGACAGCTTCGCTTTCTTGGCGGCTTTCTCAGCCCGCTTTCGTTCGGCTTCAAGGAGCTTTTCCTGCTTGATACGCTCTTTCTCGTCCATTTGCCGGATATATTCCGGGTCGGCTTCTCTGGCTTCTTTGATTTTCTGCTGTCTGCGACGGTTGCGTTCACGCTGCATGGCGAGCTTTCTTTCACGCTCTGCAATCGCTTCGGGGTCTCCGGCTTCGGCAGCTTTTATCAGTTCAGCCTTTTTCTTCTTCTGGACTTCATAGGAACGCTTCGCTTTTTCCTGCTTCTTTCGCTGTTGCTCGACTTCGATGGCGGCGATGCGTTCTTCCTCGGAGATTGTCTCCGTAGGGGGATAGAAGTGTCCGATGAAGTTGAAATGAATATCAAGGGCTTGCTGACGGTAGATGGTTCGACCGCCTGTGGCTTCGTGGACTTCAATGCGGTCAATAAACGCATAGAGCATGGTGTCGGTCAGTTCGGTGCAGTCCTTGTATTTCTTTACAAGAGCGATAAATCGTCCTGTCTCGGCTTGCTTGACTTCCTCATACTGGATTTGGCTTTTCAGTTCCTCGACACGCCTTTCGAGGAGAATCTGTTCCTCGTCATACTGCTGAATCATTCTCTGAGCCTGTCGCTCCGGCAGAGTGCCTTTCACAGAGCTTTCATAGAGATTTTGTATCAGAGTGTCAAGCTCTGCCATTCGCTTTACGGCTTGGTCAAGCTCCTGTTGTCCGAGGTCTGTATGCTTGGATTTGTTGTCATTCCAAACGGCTTTAAGCTGGAAAATAAACTCGTCCTCGTTTTCAAGGACATATTTACTGACCGCTTGGATTGCCTGTAAAATTGCCGCTTCCAGAACCGATGTTTTTACAAAGTGGGAGAAACAACCGCCACCTTTGTTGCGGTAATTGCCACATTGGAAAGCGGAATCACAGTCATAGTGTTTGTCCGTGTGTTTGGCTTCGGGGCTGATATATCCCATTCGTGAGCCACAGTCGGCACAGTACACCATACCGGAAAGACGATGGCTGTAAGTTCCGTTTGCGGCTCTTGGCTTTTTCTTGGAACGCAGCTTTCTGGCGATAGTCCATGTGTCCTCGTCGATGATGGCTTCATGCGTATCGGGGAATATCATCAACTCGTCAGCGGTGGCAGCTCTGCGTTGCTTCGTTTTGAAGTTCTCGCAGATGGATTTGCCCAACACGGTATGACCGAGATATTCCTGCCTGTCAAGAATATAGCCCACGGTGGTTGCACTCCAGCGATAGGGGTCTATCACTTCCTTGTGTCTGCAATTCTCCGGCGAAGTCTTGGCGGCGTAGGCAGCTGGTATCAGAACCTTATCCGCTGTCAGCATTTCCGCAATGGCGGTTGTTCCGACGCCTTGGCAAGCCAGACGGAATATTCTTCTGACTACTTCGGCAGCAGGCTCGTCCACAAGAAGCTGCTGTTTATCGTCCTTGGTACGCTTGTAGCCGTAGGGAATGGAGCCGCTACAACGCAAGCCTTTCTCCATTCTGGACTTGAATACTGCTTTGATTTTGTTGCTTGTATCTTTCGCATACCACTCGTTCATGATGTTGAGGAACGGGGTAAGGTCATTGTCTGTTGGATTGGCACTGTCAACGCTGTTGTTGATAGCGATAAATCGCACTCCCTTTTTCGGGAACAGGATTTCGGTGTAGTAGCCGACTTGCAGATAATTACGACCAAAACGGGATAGGTCTTTTACCACAATGGTCTCAACATGACCAGCTTCGATTTCGTCCAACAAGGCGGCAAATCCGGGACGGTTGAAATTCGTGCCGGAGTAGCCGTCATCAGAAAAGTGCCGGATATTTCTCAGCCCTTTCTGTCGGGCATATTCTTCGAGGTACATTTTCTGATTCTGGATAGAGTTCGATTCGCCAGCCTGCTCATCGTCTCTGGACAATCGCTCATACAGAGCTGTAATTTTGATTTCTTCGTTTTTTGCCACGGTTTCAACCTCCCTTCGCTATGTAATTTCGATTTTGGCTTTATGTAACACGCAACCGTTCTCTATCCTCTTATAGTATAACCATTCGGGTCTGTGACCACATAGGAACTGTGCATCTGCATCAGATTCGGTTTGAGCCAGAAGCGGGTCTTACCGGAACCGGAGCCGCCAATCACCAGCACATTTTTGTTTCTGGCGGTCTTTGGGTCCTTGGGGCGGCTGTTCATTGTCAGGCTCTCCGTTTTCGTCAGAATCACATTGTTCTGGAATACCGGGTCGATGTAGGGTGTAATGTCCTCATGGGTTCCCCACCGGGCGGAACCGTATTCCATGCCGTGCCTGTACTTCTTGGCGTTCTTGCTTTTCAGGTACACAGCCAGCCGCAGGCCGCCGCAGCAGCACAGGCCCACCAGCAGGTCCAGCGGGTGCAGGCTGGGCCACCAGCTGGCCAGCGCCACCGGCAGCGTGGAGAAGAACGAGAGCATTTTTGCCGAAGCGTCCGCACCCACGGCCATCCGCCACGCTTCACCGAAGTTGGTGGAGAAAAGCCCCATCAGGATATACGGCAGATTCAGCAAAATGAGCTTTTTGATGTTCAGCTGCTTTTTCATCGTTCCAGCTCCTTCCGCTTGTTCCGGTCCACGACGACGTGTTTTACCAGTTCTTTGAACTGGCTCAGCTTTGCCAGCACGGACGGGCGCTCGGATTTCTCCGCCTTTCTGACCTTTTTCCCGGTGTACTCGGTAAAAGCAGCGGTCAGGGCATCCGCGTCCCGACCCTTGAAAAAGATCAGGTACTTGGGTGGGGAGCTGCTGCGGTCCTTCTTCACCGCATAGTCCACGCCGTATTTCCGGGCGATCTTCTCAAACTCCTTGATGGAGGGGTCGGTGATCTCGATGTTGGAAACCCCTTGGTTTTGACCAATCAGCTGTTTCACCGTCTGCTTGCCCTGGGGCTTCACAGGCGCGTCACGGCTTCTCTGCTTTTGCAGCTTCTTTTCCTTGCGGTGGGCAAGGTACTTGCTGATGGCGGCTTTGAGCAGCCTGCCGGTGAACTTTGTTCCGCTGACAACCAGCGTTAAAGTCCTGTTTTCCACTTCTTCCTGCATTTTCATCGCCTCCTATTACAATAAATTTGGACAGGAAAGCCGGGCAGCCAGTCCGGCTTTCTTTCCATCTCATGCCTAAGCTACAATAAGGGGAGCAACTGGCTGACCATCACCTCACTGGGCTTTTATGTCCGCACGAAAGACTGTCAGTCATCCCCTTATTGCAGCGTTCGATTTGAGCAGGTTGAGCCTTGGAGTTCGCGTCACCCAATAGATTGAACCGGCAATGAGAAAAAGATGGATTCCGGTTGCAAATTCGTGTTGGAGGAATGCAAATGAACTCTGTAGGTATCGACATTTCCAAAGGCAGGAGCACAATTGCCGTCATGCGTCCCTTTGGAGAGGTCGTCATCTCACCCTTTGAAGTCCGTCACACCGGCAGTGAACTGAGCAAGCTGGCAAGGCAGCTCAAAAGCCTGGACGGTGAGACTCGCGTGGTCATGGAGGCCACAGGAAATTATCATGCGTCGGTGGCAAAGCTGCTCCACGACGCGGGACTATATGTTTCCGTTGTCAATGCAAAGCTGGTGCATGACTACGGGAACAACGAATTACGGCGTGTTAAAACCGATAGGAAGGATGCTGTCAAACTGGCTAACTATGGCCTTGACCGCTGGCTTACTTTGCCGAGGTATATCCCAGAGGAAGATACCCGGCTGCTGCTGAGGAACTGCTACCGCCAGTACCGGCAGTATTCCAAGGTGCAGACGGTTCTGAAGAACAATTTGATCTCGTTGCTGGATACGGTGTTTCCAAACGCCAACCGCCTGTTTTCAAGCCCGATCCGCGGGGACGGGAGTGAAAAGTGGGTGGATTTTGTGGCTGAATTCTGGCATTGCCGCTGCGTCAGCGAGAAATCCGAAAGGGCTTTCACAAGCAAATACCTGCGTTGGTGCAGGAAGCACGGCTACAACTTCAGTGAAGCAAAGGCGCACACAAGTTACGCCGAAGCCAGCGGACATATTGGCGTCATGCCAAAGTCCGAAACAACGAAGTTGCTCGTAGAACAGGCGGTTGCACAGCTCAGAGCGACTTCTACCGCGCTTGCGGCTCTCAAACTCGAAATGCAAACATTGGCTTCCCAGCTGCCGGAATATCCCGTTGTCATGGATCTGTTCGGCGTAGGCCCGACTCTGGGACCGCAGCTCATAGCTGAAATTGGGGACGTGCGCCGCTTTTATTCCAAGAAAGCGCTCGTGGCCTACGCTGGACTGGATGCTCCGCCAAACGATTCCGGCGATGTGACCGGCAGGCACAAATCCATGAGCAAAATTGGTGCGTCGTCTCTGCGGCGAACGCTGTTCCTTGTCATGAGTGTCTATTTGCAGAACGCTCCTCTGGATGAACCGGTCTACCAGTTCATGGACAGGAAACGCGCCGAGGGCAAGCCCTACCGCGTCTACATGATGGCTTCCGCCAATAAGTTTCTGCGGATCTACTACGCCACCGTGAAGGCCTATCTGGAGTCGTTGGAACACACTGCCTGATCTTCGCCATAAAGCCATTGGCTGGCCGCCGTTTCATTTTGAGATGCAAAGCGGCTTGGTTTGGCGCGGCCTTTTTGCGCACCGCATTACCTTGAAATTTCTACTTGACTTTTCTTAGCAGGTCTTTCCTTTTTTTAGGCATAAACCAATAAAATATAACACAAAATGCTAAAGCAAACACAACACCAAAAACA
>OGOY01002108.1_pt1 | contig 18681 bp, 18 predicted proteins | sample 1552811 | NCBI WGS metagenome assembly OGOY01 (sample SAMEA2580132, study PRJEB22360) | human gut metagenome | biome: human gut; feature: human-associated habitat; material: faeces | place: Denmark | collected 2008/2010 | reverse complement strand
AAGGGTCGTTGGTTCGAACCCAACTCGGGGAGTTGAGAACTGTAAGCAATTGCTTACAGTTTTTTTCATTTCATAGGAAATTCCGAAGGAACTGTATCGATGATATTTATCTGGGCACCATATGTGGAGTCGGTCAAATTTAAATATAATAAAAGATTTAGTCTGATTTAGGCTGGACAGCTCTGCATATTTGTATTATAGTAAAAACAGTATTTCAAGGGTGATTGCGTAACAATGCTTGTTGCGTTATCATCTTTTTTGGATATAAGGAGGCAGGATAATGAAAAAACTTGCATCAGGAATGGTAATTCTGGCAGGGATACTTTGGGGAAGCATGGGAATTTTTGTCCGCAAGTTTGAAATTTGGTTTTTTAAGTACAGTGCTTGCATTTTGCCTGTATACTTCCGGTCTTAAAAATTTAGATAATGGAAAAGCTTCTATTTTGGCATCAGTTGAGCCAGTTGCAGCTACCTTGATTGGTGTAATACTATATAAAGAAACCGTATCAGCAGGAGAAATATTCGGGATTATTCTTGTGATGGTAGCAATTGTAATGTGTAATCTTACAAATAAAGACAAAAAATAATAAAATAAAGATGACGAATGCCGGAGCATTACTCCGGCATTCTTATTTGGAATTAGGATGTTAAACAAAACAGCTATTTCATAATCGGGATGCCTTTTGCAACCCGGCGATAAATCTTCCATATAATGGTAAATGGAAGACTGATACAAATATAAAGTGTAGAAAAAAGACCTGCAAATCCTCCAATTAAAATCAAAAGTAACATTCCAATATTCATGCCTCTCTCACTCCAGTTCTTTGTATTTCTTTTAATAAAGTCATTTTATGAGAAAATATGTAATTTGAAAAGAGATTGGAGTCAAATGAACGATATTTCCACTGATAGTCAGGGTACGTTTTTCAAAATCGAGTATTAGCTCACCACATTTGTAAGGGTGGAAGAGTTGATCTGAAGAGGTATTCATCCGGGTACTGTGTCTGAGTGAGGTGCGGATACGTGCAAGGAGTTCGGCGGAACCGAATGGCTTGATGATATAATCATCCGCGCCAAGATCGAGAGCTTTTACCTTTTCATGTTCATTTGTACGGGCAGAGATGACGATGATTGGACAGTCGGACCATTCACGAACCTGCCGGATGATTGTCTGACCATCCATATCCGGGAGCCCAAGATCAAGGAGAATGAGATCTGGACAGATAGAATTTATCAGCTGAAGACCTTCAGTACCGGTTATGGCGGTTGTTACTTTATAATTGTGCCCATATAACAGCTTTGTAACAAAAGTAAGGATATTTTGTTCGTCTTCTATAAAAAGGATATTTACTTTTGGCTGCATGGAATGTTTTCCTCCTCTTCTTTTGGTAATGTAAACAGAAATAAAGCACCATTGGTGTGGTTTTTGGCTTCGATATAACCATTGTGTGCGTCAATGATCGTTTTGCAGATTGATAAGCCGATTCCCATACCTTTGTGGGAGTCAACGGAACCAGTATTGTGGCAGATGCCACTGAAAATATCCGGAATAACGTCCGGGTTCAGACCATGTCCGAAATCTTTGACACAGAAGGTTACGTGGTCTGGATGATCAGTGACGGTAAGCTCCGGAGAATGGCTGCTTCCAGAATGGATCAAAGCGTTTTCAAGAAGGTTGATCAGAACCTGTTCAATCAGAATTGCGTCCATTGGAATCAGTAGATAATCGGTTGGAACATGGACAATAATACTGGCTGAAGGAAATCTTTTTTTCAGACGTTGTACAGCTTCAGCAACAACTTCTTCTACAATTTCCGGTGTTTTGTTAACCTGATGTGTAACCGTATCATTGATTCTTGTTACACTGAGAAGATTTTCAACCATATTGAGGAGCCAGCTGGAGTCATTTTCAATATTTTCAAGAAGTTCTCTTTTTTCTGCATCTGATAAGATGGAACCATCAGACAGAAGAGAGGAAGTGGTTGCTGTGGTGAGCAATGTAATGATCAACATTCCGATAAATGTGACCGGATAGCCGCTCAATGTGAAATTCAGTCGGAAAAACGGATAGGTAAAGAAGAAATTGATACAGATTACGGAGAAAACAGAAGAAAAGAGCACGTGCAGGTATCCGTTCGTATATCGTGCAATCAAGATTTGGACAATAATATAAAGTAATGCGATGTTTGCAGTATTTTCAGAAACGAATGAGAAAAAAAGAAAGGCAAGTGCGGTCGCGATGCCAAGTAGTGTGAGTGTAAAAAGTGTATTGTTATGTAATAATTTATTCATAGCAGATAATCCTCATAAATAAACAAAATTTTCACAAAAAACTATCATATTTCCTCACAAATGTCAACAGAGATAAAAAATCATAACAAAATCCAGGCAAAGAGGTTGACATGGAGAACTGTATGTGATATTGTTACAGTATAAATTGTAATTAAAAAGATTACAGTTCAACATATAAGAAATGAGGGAGAAGCGTGACAAGTGAATTTGCAATAGCGGTTCATGCACTTGTATTTCTGGATCGCAGCAATGCTACTATCGCAAGTGAAGAACTCGCAGATAATGTATGTACAAATCCTGTATGCATACGCAGAGTGATGGGAAAACTAAAAAAAGCCGGTCTGATCGAGACAAGAGAAGGCATGGGAGGCGGTTACCGGATCGCAAAAGTAAATTCAGATATTACGCTGAGGCAGATCAGTGATGCACTGGAGAATACGCTTGTAAAAGCATCCTGGCGTTCAGGAAACCCGGATAAAAAGTGTTTGGTTGCAAGTGGGATGTCTGTAGTTATGGACGAACTTGTAACAGGGATGAACAGGAGCTGTAATGATTATCTGGAAAGAATCACGATCCAGAAAGTAGAGGAACGGCTTACTGCCCTTAAAGAAGAAAAAGATAATGAAACAGGAGGATGTCTATCATGTCAGTAATCAATTTAACAACAGAGAATTTTGAAGAAGAAGTATTAAATGCAAAAGAACCAGTACTGGTAGATTTCTGGGCAACATGGTGTGGACCATGCCAGACAATGGGACCGGTTGTTGATGAACTCGCACAGGAGTTTACAGATGTAAAGGTAGGTAAGGTGAATGTGGATGAACAGATGGCGCTTGCCAGAGAATATAAGGTAATGTCAATTCCGACATTTCTCGTATTCAAAGATGGAAAGGTCGCAGAGAGAACTTTAGGAGTTCAGGAAAAGAGTGAGCTGGAACAGCTGATTCGGTAAGCAGAATATAGAATAAGTTATCTAAGGATGTGCCTTGGCACATCCTTTTTGTAGTTTGCGCACCATGGGCGCGCTCTAACGGGTGAAAGTCCCGAATACACCTAGGTAACAAGGAAGTATATAGCTGAACAGCAAGGGAAAACCCCACAGAATCGTATAAAGAATTTGATGAAACTCGGAGTTGATAAGGATACAGCTTGGATTACGGCATACACAGGTAGTCGAATCGCTTATGTGTGTCAGCGAAGAGTTATGAATTTTGCAATAAACAAAGAAAGACTAACCAAGTTTGGATTAGTCTCTATGTTAGATTACTACACCGAAAGGTGTGTTACTTGTTAAGTTGGTTGAACCGCCGTGTACGGAACCGTACGCACGGTGGTGTGAGAGGTCGGGAAAATTTATTTAATTTTCCCTCCTACTCGATTGTTCCGATATAATGAAATATCATTTTTTGATGGAACCATCTGCGGCAAAGGTGTATTTCTTACCGTCAATGGTAAGTGTGCCCGTTTGAAGAATTCCATCTTCGTCCAGATAATAGCGTTTTTTGTTGAGCTTGATCCAGCCACGCTGCATGACACCATTTTCGCTGAAATAATATCTGTGTCCGTCAGTATCGGTGAGCCAGCCAGTGTAGGCTTCTCCGTTTACAAGAAATTTCCAGTCTGATCCATCCGCTGTCCAGATGCCGTTTTCGGCTTCCGGAGAAACATTTCCGTTTTCCGGAACTTTGGAAGGTGCCGGAGATGGTGTTATGGACGGAGTAGCGGAAACCTCCGTGCTGGATGATGTGGAATTATGGCCTGAATTGGAGGCCATAATGGAAATATCGTCTGTATTTCCGGTGACAACAGAATTATAATTGTTTCCAAATGGACCGGCAGATGACTGAGTAAACAGAAGACCGCAGATCAGACATAAAAAAACAGTAATAAAAATCAGCAGCCGGTTTATTTTCGGATTACGGTCTGGCATAATTTTTCCTCCTGATTACTGGTATGTTTTTGTTTATCATACAATACATGCACATAAAATACAAGGAAAATAACCGGTTGCGAATATATGGGAAAAAATATATAATAGAACAATGGACGAAAAAATCAGAATTAATAAATATTTAAGCGATGCAGGTGTCTGCTCCCGAAGAGAGGCAGACAGATTGACAGAAGCAGGACGTGTGACCGTAAACGGAATGCCTGTTTCTACGGGAATGAAGATATCAGCAGAGGATAAGATCTGTATTGACGGAAAACCGATAAAAAAACAGGAAAAAAAGATTCTGCTTCTTTTTTATAAACCGAAAGGAATTGTCTGCAGTACCAGACAGCAGCGAGATGAAATAACCGTGACAGAATATTTGAATTATTCGGTAAGGATATATCCAGTAGGCCGCCTGGACAAGGAGTCAGAGGGTCTTCTTCTTCTCACCAATGAGGGAGATCTTGTGAATCGTATCATGAAAGCAGGAAATTATCATGAAAAGGAATATCAGGTAACGGTCAATAAAACGGTAACCGAAGAATTTATCCGGGGTATGAGCGGCGGCGTGCCAATTCTGGATACTGTTACACGTCCCTGTAAGGTAACAAAAACTGGAAAAAACAGTTTCCAGATTATTCTCACGCAGGGACTGAACCGGCAAATCCGTCGTATGTGTGAATATTTTGACTATAAAGTTGTGACATTAAAAAGAGTACGGATTATGAATCTGTATCTGGATGGCCTTGCAGAAGGAGAATACCGGGAGATACGGCCGGAGGAAAGAAAAAAGCTGGAGGAAATGCTTTCCTCAAAAAGAACAGAAAAAGAGACAGGAGGAAGCCATGAGCGAAACATCCATAAAAAGAATGAAAGAGCTGGGAGAAAAGCTTCGGGAAGCGTCCAGGGCGTATTATCAGGAGGACAGGGAGATTATGCCCAACGTGGAGTACGACGCGCTGTACGACGAACTGAGCGCACTGGAGAAAGAAACAGGGATCGTTCTGGCAGACAGTCCAACCGTTAGTGTTGGCTATGAAGCAGTAGACCAGCTTCCCAAGGAGGAGCATGAGCGGCCAATGCTGTCTCTGGATAAGACCAAGGAGCGGGAAGCATTGCGTGAATTTATCGGAGAACATCCAACGCTTCTTTCCTGGAAACTGGACGGACTTACGATTGTACTTACCTATGAAAATGGAGAACTGGTAAAGGCAGTTACCAGAGGAAATGGTATTGTAGGTGAAGTTATTACCAATAATGCAAAAGTTTTCAAAAATATCCCGCTTAAGATTTCTTTTAAAGGACGTCTGATTCTGCGGGGTGAGGCAATTATCACATATTCTGACTTCGAAAAAATTAATGAAACTATCGGCGATGCAGATGCAAAATACAAAAATCCGAGGAATCTCTGCAGTGGCTCTGTACGTCAGCTGAATAACGAGATTACGGCAAAAAGAAATGTCCGCTTTTATGCGTTTTCACTGGTAAGTGCGGATGGTGTGGATTTTCAGAATTCCAGGGAAATGCAGTTCCGGTGGCTGAACGCGCAGGGATTTGATGTGGTAGAATACCGCAAAGTCACAGGGGATACTCTGGATGCTGCCATGGATTATTTTGCAGATGCGGTCACAAAGAATGATTTCCCGTCGGATGGATTGGTGGCATTGTATGATAATATTTCCTATGGGGAATCCCTTGGAACTACAGCCAAGTTCCCCAGAAATGCCATGGCCTTTAAATGGGCAGATGAAATGCGTGATACGAAACTTCTGGAGATTGAATGGAGTCCATCCAGAACCGGTCTGATCAATCCGGTGGCTATTTTTGAACCGGTGGAACTGGAAGGTACTACAGTGAGTCGTGCCAGTGTGCATAACATCAGTATTATGAAAGAACTGAAACTGGGAATTGGAGATACCATCCGTGTATATAAAGCGAATATGATTATTCCACAGATAGCGGAAAATCTGACAGGAACCGGAAACGCTCCGGTTCCTCATATCTGTCCGGCCTGTGGGCAGGAAACCGTTATAAAAAAAGAAAATGATGTGGAGTGCCTTTTCTGCGTTAATCCGGGATGCCCGGCAAAAAAAATCAAATCTTTCGGGCTTTTTACAAGCAGAGATGCCATGAATATTGACGGCCTTTCGGAAGCGACACTGGAAAAATTTATTGCCCGGGGATTCATTCATGATTTTGGAGATATCTTTGAGATTGGCCGATACCGGGATGAGATTGTGGAAATGGAAGGCTTTGGACAGAAATCTTATGATAATCTCATAGAAAGTCTGGAACGGGCAAAAGAAACGACTCTTCCGAGGGTGATTTACAGCCTTGGAATTGCAAATATTGGTCTTGCCAATGCGAAGGTGATTTGCCGCCATTTTGATAACGATCTGGAGAAAATTCGGCATGCCAGTCTGGAAGAGGTCAGTGATATTGATACGATCGGGCCTGTAATTGCCGGAAATCTGGTGGCATATTTTCAGGATGCGGAGAATAACCGCCGGCTGGATCATCTTATGAGTTTTCTTCACATTCAGGAAGAAGGACCGAAACAGGAACAGATTTTTGCAGGAATGAATTTTGTAATTACAGGAAGCCTGGAGCATTTCGGGAACCGAAGCGAGGCAAAGGAACTGATTGAATCTCTGGGTGGTAAAGTGACAGGCTCTGTTACAAAAAAGACCAATTATCTGATTAACAATGATATTCAGTCCAATTCATCCAAAAATAAAAAAGCAAGAGAACTGGGAATTCCGATTCTTTCCGAAGAAGATTTTCTGGAACTTACAAAACAGCAGTAAGAACTGTAACAGAGCGGTTTTGATAAATTCCGCTTATATATAAAGGAGGGCGAACAATGCCGATCAAAACACAGGGGGATCTGCCTGTAAAGGAGATTCTTGAAAGAGAAAATATATTTGTGATGGATGAGAAACGTGCCATGCACCAGGACATCCGTCCGATTCAGATTCTGATTCTGAATCTGATGCCGCTGAAAGAAGAAACAGAGCTGCAGCTATTGCGTTCTCTTTCCAATTCACCGCTGCAAGTAGATGTGACTTTTATGGCGGTGGAGAGCCATGAGGCTAAGAATACATCCCTCAGCCATCTGAATAAATTTTATGAAACATTCACAGATGTAAAAAAACGCAAATTTGACGGAATGATTATCACCGGAGCTCCGGTTGAGCAGATGCCTTTTGAAGAGGTGGATTACTGGAATGAACTGACAGAGATTATGGACTGGACAGAGGAGCATGTGACTTCCACGATCTTCCTTTGCTGGGCAGCACAGGCCAGTCTGTATTATTTTTATGGACTTGAGAAGAAACCACTGGACAAAAAAATGTTTGGCCTTTTCTGGCACAAAGTACTGAACCGGAAAATCCCGCTGGTACGTGGCTTTGATGATGTATTTCTTGCTCCACATTCCAGACATACGGAAGTACCGATTGCGGATATTCATGCGTGCAAAGATCTTACAGTTCTGGCAGAAAGCGAAGAAGCGGGACTGTTTCTTGCCATGGCAGAGGATGGACGTAAGATTTTTGTTATGGGGCACCCAGAATATGACAGAGTAACTCTGGATGGAGAGTATAAGCGTGATCTTGCCAAGGGACTTCCTATTGAAATCCCCAAGAATTATTATAAAGATGACGATCCAAATAACAAACCAATGCTTACCTGGAGAGCACATGCAAACAATCTGTATACAAACTGGCTGAATTACTACGTATACCAGAGCACCCCATACGATCTGTACGGAGCACCGGATTTCAGGGAGATTTAAGGGACTTGAAAACCGCATGGTTGAGCTGTTTCTGGGGATTTTGGCATGAAAATGGAAGAGGGCGGATAACTTCATATAAGTTGTCGTAAATTCACGAAAGTTTTTACAAAAATGGGGTAAAAATGGTGTAGATAAAATTTCAAGAGAGATATAATAAAAAGTTGGCGTAAACCCTTGTCCTATATAGGGAATCGCCAACTTTTGTTTTTCGGAAAAACTTCAATTTTGAGAGTGGTTAGAATACAATTATGTTAAAAATTTAATATACTAAAATCAATCAACAGATCACTGTAAATTCCAGCCTTGACAGAATCCGTAAAGGAATATTCCTCCATAGTAGATTGCTCAAAATTGTATACAATAATTCTGCTCTTGTCAGGATCAACAATCCAATATTCTTTTACGCCTGCGGTTCTGTATTTAAAGAGCTTGTTGTAGTAATCCATCCGTTTACTTGCAGGAGATACAATCTCAATGATCCAGTCAGGAGCACCATTGCAGCCCTTGTCATTCAGTTTATTTGGATCACAGATAACAGAGATATCCGGTTCCACATATGTGTTTGTGGATTCATCCAGATAAACAGCAAACGGGGCAGCATAAACTTGACATTGTCCTTGATGATCTTCAATGTAACGATCAATAATGCTAGTAAGCCTTGTTGAAATCCGCTGATGTTTACGACTGGGCGGAGCCATATAATAAATTTGTCCGTCAATCAGTTCAGCACGTTCTCGCTCTGGAAGAGCATATATATCTTCTATAGTATAAGTATCTTCTTTGAGTAATGGCATATTTTCACGCTCCCTTCTTAATAAGTCAGGTTCCTGTTATTATTATACCGGATTGAAGCAAAACATTCAACGTTGATCTGCTTATCCTGCCATCTCAGAAAGCAGTTCTTTCTTATACCAGAGCACCCCATACGATCTGTACGGAGCACCGGATTTTAGGGAGATTTAAACTGGAAAGAAAAAACATTTATTTTATGCAAACTTTATTTGCTTATTTAAAGGATTGGTGCTATAGTAAAGTTGGTTCCGACAAACGAAGAATTTGCGGATTCCGGCAGCTGACCGGCGGGGCCATTTTACTGTTGTATCCGGTCGCGGCCTGAATCAGGAAAGAAGGAAGAGGGAAAAAATTGCGTAAAAAATCACATATACTGTTGGGCAGATACCTGGCTGATCAGATGTCTGAGGTGTACAGTCTTCAGCAACACAGAAAAGCGTTTTGCCTGGGTAACATTATGCCGGATCTGAGACCGTCGTTTCTTACTACCAGACATGAGTTTTTTGGAACATTCAATCAGCTTCAGAATAAGATGAAGGAACTGGTTGAGAGAAACCCGGAGGAAGAAAATGCCAGGGTGTATTGGCGTAGATTCGGTGAGGTCATGCATTATATGGCTGATTATTTTACTTTTCCTCATAACAGGACATATAAAGGGAGTCTTGCAGAACATAATTCCTATGAGGCAGAGCTGAAGAACCGGTTGAAAGAATGCATTTTAAGTGGCAGAGCAGATAGCCAGCTGGAAGAAGCGAAGCATTTTGACAGCTTTGAGGAGCTTGTGGAGTATATTCGTGAACGTCATGCGTATTATCTGGAAAGCCCACGCTGTATTGCGGATGATATTCGCTTTATTCTCAGTGTATGTTATCAGGTGATACAAGGAATTTTTCAGCTCTGTGTCAGAAGACAGTTTCATATGGAAGGACAGCCGGTAACTGCTGTCTGACAGTATACGAGAAAACTGCGGTGTGAAAACATCGCAGTTTTTTGAATATAAATGTTTCTTACGAAAATGTGAATAAAAAGTGAAAAATAGATAAATTGAAAAGGATATCCGGTGAGAACGGTTGATTTCACAAAATTCCTATGCTAAAATAAGTGGAGTTAAACTTTAGGTTATCTAAAATGGTTTAAGGCAGACCTTTATTATAGGGGAAGTAAAGGGATGTTCAAGGAAAGAAGGGAGCATCTTAATAAATATGAAGAACAAGTACCTTAATAAGTTTTTTTGCATCACGATGTTATCAGCTATGGTACTGGCATGCCCAACCGGCGTCAGAGCAGCTGACGCGACAGAAACAGTTGCAGCCGACGGGGATTTTTCCGATGGAGGTGAGGAGGTAACAGAGCCTGAAGTTCCGTCAGAACCGGAACCGACAGAGGCACCGCAGCCGACAGAAGCGCCGCAGCCGACGGAGACGCCAGCACCGGAGCCAACGGAAACGCCAACACCAGAACCTACGGAAACACCGCAGCCAACGGAGACACCGACTCCGGCACCAACGGAAACACCAACACCGGCGCCAACAGCGACACCGGTACCAACAGAGACACCACAGCCTACAGCAACACCGGCGGCAGTGGATGAGGCTAAAGTGCAGGCTGTCATTAATCGGATTAATGCTTTGGCAGACAAAACGGTCACTGCGGATTCTCAGACAGAAATTGCAGCTGCCCGTGCAGCTTATGATGCATTATCAGATGCAGAAAAAGCCAAGGTTACAAATTATGCAACTCTGACTGACGCAGAACAGAAACTTGCGGATATACAGAAGAAAGCAAATAATAACAATAATTCCGGTAACGGAAATTCAGATATTACAGATGGAAATAATGCAACAGCTACACAGATTGGGAATCCGGTATATGTAACAAATATGGTATCCAATCTTCATGCAGGTAAAGATTTTTATCTTGATAGCCTTAAGAATAATTACCACTTAACATTTTCTGATGATTTTGCATCTGTTATGGATGCGATAGAGAAGGAATATAAAGAAAAAAACAAACTTACCGATTCTACACTTGTAGTACGTAACTGGCAGGACATTCTGGCTATTTATATTTATGAGAAGAGTAAAAGCGGTGAAACATCTTTCACACTGGATGCATCCTGCAAGGAAGATCTTGCAAGAATTTTTGCAGAGATGAATCCGATTGTCAGAGACAAGCAGGATATCACAAAGGTATCCTACGGAAACCGAAAAATTAACTACTATATTAAGAAGAATAATATTGCCAAGAGTGACCGTACGATTCTTAAGAAATATGTAGAGACAGACTGTAAACTTCTCTGTGCGGTTGTTACTGCCTCCAAGGGATTTGTGCGGGAGAGCGTTGGTGACAATGTATCTGAGGATCGTGTGGATGTCATCGCGGCAGCGTACTCTCTGGTTGGTAAAGTGGGATATTTCTGGGGCGGTAAATCAACCGTGATTGGGGAAGACCCAAGCTGGGGAACTGTTGAGAAAGTTTCAGCAGAAGGCAGCAAAAGTTCCGGCACACTGCGTGCGTATGGTCTGGACTGCAGCGGTTTTGTTACCTGGGCAGTTATCAATGGATATCAGGATCAGGGAATGCAGGCAGCTGTTGGAGATGGAACTTCTGATCAGTGGGAGAAGGCAAATGTTGTCAGTGAGGCAGATGCACAGCCTGGAGATCTTGTATTTCAGCGTGGACCGGAGTCCGGAAGTGATAACCACGTAGGAATTCTTTGTGGTAAAACAGATTCTGGAGACTGGATTGCGGTACATTGCTCTTCAAGTAAAAACGGAGTAACTGTAGGGGAAGCCTACAGTGCAAGTTTCCGCTATATCAGACAGCCGTCCTTCTATTCGAATACAACGGTGGATACAACCAGTGAAAATACGGAAAATGCTGTGACAGAAGCAAATGCAGAAGAACTTCTTACAGATGTTGTAAAATCCACAGCGCTTCAGGACGCTCTTGCATCCAGTGATACAGTTTCCAATAATCTTCTTGAGAATTTTAAGAATAAGTCACTTCAGGATGATGAAGATGATGAAGAAGTTGAGGATTTGATTCTGGATACGGAAGCCATTAATGATGCGGTAAGCACTTTTGACGATGTAGAGGCACTGGAAATCGAGAATTAAGAAACAGTGGCGTGATAAGGGCAGTTTCCTGTGGGAGGCTGCCCTTTCTTATAATCGGTATTTAAGAGCGAAAATATAACGAGGATAAAAAATGAAAAAAATTTTTTCAAGCCGCATAATAACAATCGCAGTGATCCTGGCGCTTGTGTTTCAGCCATGCAACGTACAGGCTGGTGCTTTTGATCAAATCCGAGCTATTGCCAGAAACGTTTTTTCGGGAGAGCCGGAAGAGGTGGAAAAACTGCGCCAGATGGAAGTGGCGCAGAGTGAAGAAGGACATCAGGAATATTACTTCAAACAGCTAAGTGAAGAAGAACAGAGAGTGTACAGGGAAATCCTTCGTGGAATTCGCGCACGGGAAAATGATTTTTATCTGACACTTTCGGATGATGATAGCATTGACAGAAGTTATCATGCAGTACTGAAAGACCATCCGGAAATTTTTTGGGTACATAATCGTGAAAAAATTTATAAAACAACATATTCAGACAGTGATTATTGTACATTTGCGCCTGGATACACTTATACAGACAGTCAGATAGAAGAGATTCAGACAGCGATGGAAGGGGGATTTCAAGCGGTCAGAAAATTGATTCCGGAAGATGCCAGTGATTATGAAAAGGTTCGTATTGTTTATACCTATATTATAGATACGACAGAATATCAGTCCGGGGAAGATGACCAGAGTATTGCCGGGGTATTCTGGAAAAAAGCTGCTGTATGTGCAGGGTACGCGGGAGCTGTCCAGTATCTTCTGGAAAGATTGGATGTTCCATGTATTTATGTGGATGGAAGTACGAGAGAAAGTACAGAAGGACATGCATGGGATATTGTAAAAATAGGCGAAGCGTATTATTATGTAGATGCGACAAACGGAGATCAGCCGGATTTTTTGAATGGGGATGCAGCTCAGCTGGAAGAACATAAGACTACAATTTATGATTATCTCTGTCCTTTCCCGGAAGAATATGAAAAAACCTATACACCATCAGAAGAGCTGACAGTTCCCAAATGTACAGCGAAGGATCTGAACTTTTATGTTTTGAATCAGGGATGTTTTGATGAATATGACTGGCAGACAATAGATGACTACTGTAAAATGAGACTGGATAATGGTGCAGCAGTGGTACGTTTTAAATTCAGCAATCAGGAAGCTTTTGATGCGGCTTGTAAGGAATGGCTGGACGGTGGAGAAGTACAGAGGGTAGCACAGTATTATATGAAACTGAATGGTCTTGGACAGGTAGAGTATCATTATGGAGTGTTGAATAATTTTTATACCATATATTTTATTTTTTGAATATAGGATTGTGTTTACGGATATATGGCAGAAGGCTTTGATTATAAAAGAAGTTTGAAAAAGAAAGGAGCAGGATAATGAATATGGATATGCTATCAAGAGTGTTTGATATGATACAGAGGGTTGGAGGAATGGAACAAGTCGGCCAGCTTATGGTAATCGTGTATGGTGTGATTTGTGTTTTTGGCCTTATGAATTGTATTCTTGGATACCGTATCTTGCGGTTCTGGATGATGATTTTCGGATTTCTCATCGGCGCCGGAGGCGGTTTTGCGGCAACTTATATATCCGGTGTCCAGGATAAAATGGTAATTGTGGGTGCGATGGCTGGTCTGGGTATTGTACTGGCAATTGTTTCTTTTTTGATTTACAGGGCGGGTATTTTTGTGCTGGGATTTGGCATTGGAATATCCTTAAGCATTTATCTGGTTCATCCGACCAGTTCGTTTTCTTTCTTTCTCTGCATTTTAATTGGTGTAGGACTTGGTGTTCTGGCCATGCGCTATGCAAAAGGTGTGATTATTATCGGAACCAGTGTGCTTGGAGGAGTTCTGGCCGGAATTTCTATCGCTCAGATAGGCGGTCTGGCACAGTTTCCCTATGGAATTGGCATGGCGGCTGGAATTGCGCTTCTTGGTATGCTTATCCAGTTTGCAATTAACAAGGATCATTATGATGAGGAAGAGGATGAGGAAGAACCATACGAAGATACAGATAAACGAATAAGAAAGAAAAATGCTTCCAACAGTCAGGAATATGATTCTAAATATAACAGAGAAGACTTATATAAAAATCCTTCAGATAGACGTTCGGAAGGCAGAATACGAAATACAGATTCTGATGAAATGTATTCCCGCAGGAATACAGGGCGTAATAAAGAATATTCTGACAGAAAAAAATCAGCAGATATTCAGAGAAGAAGCCGCAGAAGAGTAGAAGACAGTTCTTCGGACAACCGAAGAAGTGCGAGAAGCAGCGCTGGCGCCGGCAGAAGAACGGCATCGGAAAGAAACAGTTCCCCGGATCGAAGACGAAGCAGCACAAGCCGAAATTATTCTTCTGATACAAGAAGAAGCCAAGGCCGTAATTCGTCTGGAAACAGCGGACAGAGCGGCCGAAGATCCCGCTATAATGATTCGGAACCAGAAGATCGTGACGTTTCTTATTATGATGATGTTTATGAAGAACCTGTGGATACATATGATGATTTTGAAAGACGCCAGCAGAGAAAAAGACAGATGGACATTGAAAATATGGCAGATTATGATGATCTGAAATCCACAGAAGCTACAGATACGGAAGATTATGATGAATGGAAAGATAATTAAGAGAAAATTCGGGGAGTGACAGAAATGGGAAAAGAAGCGAAGACCAATGCGATGCGTATGCTTGACAGAAAAAAAGTGAAATACGAGGCAATCGCCTATGACTGCGGAGAATTTATTGACGGAATCCACTGTGCGGATATTACAGGTGCACCTCATGATCAATCTTTTAAAACTTTGGTTATGGAAGGAAAAAGTGGGGGCTATTATGTATTTGTGGTTCCGATCGAAAAAGAGGTAGACAGGAAAGCGGCGGCGAAATCCGTTGGAGAAAAAACGGTAGATATGATTCATGTGAAAGATCTTACGAAGATTACCGGCTATATCCGAGGAGGCTGCAGTCCTCTTGGAATGAAGAAGAATTATCCGGTAGTATTTGATCAGTCAGCGGAGAATTTTGAGGAAATTTATGTGAGTGGCGGAAGAGTAGGGCTTACTCTGAAAGTTCCACTTAAAGATCTCCTGGATGTGACACAGGGAAAACTTGCTCCGATCACAATGGAGTAACGGATTGACAAAAAAGAAATACTAAAAAGCTTCTACATGCGGGGAAAACCTGCGGCAGGAGCTTTTTTACTGACAAAAATCCCCTGCATCTGTTTTTTATAAGCAGGCAGGGGAAATACATGCATCAAAATGGTTATGAAAAATTTAGTTATCCTGGGCGTCTTCTTCATTAACCTGGAAGACATGGCGTTTTTTGGCCATCTCATCGCTTGCAAGATATTCATCATAAGTTGTGATTTTGTCAACCAGTTTGCCGTTTGGAAGGATTTCCATGATACGGTTTGCAGTTGTCTGTACGAACTGATGATCGTGGGAAGTGAAAAGGATCACGCCCGGGAATTTGATCAGTCCATTGTTTAATGCTGTAATGGACTCCATATCCAGGTGGTTGGTAGGCTCATCCAGAATCAGGATATTAGCGCCGGAGATCATCATTTTGGAAAGAAGACAACGTACCTTCTCGCCACCGGAAAGGACACGGACACGTTTCACGCCATCCTCGCCAGGGAAAAGCATACGTCCTAGGAAGCCACGTACATAAGTTGCGTCCTTGATCTCGGAGTACTGTGTAAGCCAGTCTGTGATAGTGAGATCGTTATCAAACTCCTGGGTATTGTCCTTCGGAAAATATGCCTGGGAAGTGGTGACACCCCATTTGTAATTTCCTTCATCCGGCTCCATCTCTCCTGTAAGAATCTTAAAGAAGGTTGTAATTGCCTGCTCATTGGCACCTACGAAAGCAACCTTATCTTCACGTCCGAGAGTAAAGGAAATATTATCCAGAACTTTTACTCCGTCAATAGTCTTGGAAAGATTTTCGACCATAAGGACTTCGTTTCCGATTTCACGGTTTGGACGGAAGTCGATATATGGATACTTACGGCTGGAAGGACGCATATCGTCCAGCTGGATTTTTTCCAGGGCACGCTTTCTGGAAGTTGCCTGTTTGGATTTGGAAGCGTTGGCACTGAATCGGGAAATAAATTCCTGAAGTTCTTTGATCTTTTCTTCTTTCTTCTTGTTGGCTTCCTTCATCTGTTTGATGAGGAGCTGGCTGGACTCAAACCAGAAGTCATAGTTTCCGGCATAGAGCTGAATCTTGCCGTAGTCGATGTCTGCTGTATGAGTACATACTTTATTTAAGAAGTAACGGTCATGGGATACAACGATGACAGTGTTGTCAAAGTTGATCAGGAATTCTTCGAGCCATTCAATAGCAGGCAGGTCAAGGTGGTTGGTAGGCTCATCCAGAAGAAGAATGTCCGGATTACCAAACAGTGCCTGTGCAAGAAGGACTTTGACCTTCTGTGCACCGGTCAGCTCGCTCATCATATTGTAGTGAAGCTCTGTCTCGATTCCAAGTCCGTTCAGAAGAGATGCGGCATCAGATTCTGCTTCCCATCCGTTCAGGGTTGCAAATTCTGCTTCCAGTTCACTTGCCTTGATCCCGTCCTCGTCTGTGAAATCTTCTTTGGCATAGATCACTTCTTTTTCCTTCATGATCTCGTAAAGACGGGCATTTCCCATGATTACAGTATCAAGAACCGGATACTGGTCGTATTTGAAGTGGTCCTGCTGCAAGAAAGAAAGACGCTCACCTGGTGTGAGGATGACTTCTCCGCTGGTCGGCTCAAGCTGCCCGGAAAGGATCTTAAGAAATGTAGATTTTCCGGCCCCGTTCGCTCCGATCAGACCGTAGCAGTTGCCTTCTGTAAATTTGATATTTACATCTTCAAACAAGGCTTTCTTCCCTACGCGGAGGGTGATATTACTTGTACTAATCATAAAAATTCTCCTTATTCAAATAGAATTATCGTTTCAATTTTTGCATTACGTTCATTATGGTAACATGACTGCACAATTTTCGCAAGAGAATAAGCATTAACATAAGGAAGAATTTGTGGTATACTTATAAATCATACACGAAATATACAGCATGGTAGGACGAAAGGAGCGAGTGCTTTGACAGAAGCAGGACTGGTGTTGGAAGGCGGTGCAACAAGAGGTGTATTTACTTCCGGCGCATTGGATTATTTGATGGAAAAAGATCTGTATTTTTCATACGTGGTCGGTGTATCGGCAGGTTCCTGTAACGCAGTCGATTATGTCTCAAAGCAGATCGGCAGGACAAGGGACTGTATGATCCACAGAGGAAAGGAATACAGCTATTATTACGGACTTAAAGATTTCGTAAAAGAAAGAAGTCTTCTGGATATGGATATGATATTCAATAAATATCCGAATGAACTCTTTCCGTTTGATTTTGATACTTATTTTTCAAATGGAATGACCTGTGAGATCGTGACAACCAATTGTCTTACGGGAAATGCCGAATATATGACCGAAGAGAACGACAGTGACCGGCTGATGAAGATCTGCCGCGCCAGCAGCAGTATGCCACTTGTATGTCCGATCGTAAATATAGACGGGATTCCGTATCTGGATGGTGGACTTGCCGATTCCATTCCGGTAAAGCATGTGCAGGAAAAGGGACTGAAAAAAATAGTTCTCATTTTGACGAGACCGGAAGGCTACCGCAAAAAACCAACTTCCAAAGCGGTCGGTAAGTTATACCGGAAGATGTACAGCAAATATCCGGCACTTGTCCGCACCTGTATTCGAAGACCGGTGATGTATAACCGGACAGAAGAATACATAGAAAAGCTGGAAAAAGAAGGAAATATCTTCGTCCTTCGCCCGGAAATGAAGCCGGTATCCAGACTGGAAAAAGATTATGATAAGCTGATGGCTTTCTACGATCATGGCTATGAAATGATGAAAAGAGAGCTTCCGAGACTTAAAGCTTATCTGGAAAAATAAGGAGGTGTGCATATGCATCTGTACGAACATCAGATTGCGACAAACGCATCGCAGCAAATGACAAAGGTAACAGAAATGGTAAGGGAAGACATCGAAAGAAGCGGTGTAAGAGAAGGGATTGCTGTGATCTTCTCACCACATACGACAGCCGGATTTACGATCAATGAGAATGCAGATCCGGATGTGGTGCATGATATGTTGTGTGGCTTTGAAAAAGTATTTCCGGCAGAACAGTTCTTCTACCAGCATGCAGAAGGGAATTCGCATGCACATATGAAGACGACGGTGGTCGGACCGTCACAGACGCTGATCATCCATGATGGAGAGATCGTCTTTGGCATCTGGCAAGATCTGTATTTCTGCGAGTTTGACGGACCAAGAAACCGTACCTTTTATGTGAAGATCATCGAAGGATAGATTAACGGAGTTGTACATCCGTCAGGGTGAATGCATGCGAAGGACAGGCAGGAGCTACTGATTCTACACCAGCGAGAGTCAGCGTAGTTCCGTCTGTCTTTTTTTCTTTTCCAGCTGTGAGAATGGTACCGGCAAGAAGCTGCGGCATATGCCGGAGAAAACTATTTGCAGTCAGCTGAATCTGTATCAGTTGGTCTTCGCGGTTAATTTTGATCGTTTCTACAGTGCGCACTGTACTTTTTCTGGTACGTCCGTTTGAAAATGCGGCAAAGTCATGCGTACCGGTAAGAAGCTGCGCTGCCTGCTGCATGGATTCCAGGTCAAGAGACTCGGTTACAACACAGGTGTACGGACGGGAAAATAATGCTGCAGCAGGATCT
>OGOY01002093.1_pt1 | contig 18823 bp, 14 predicted proteins | sample 1552811 | NCBI WGS metagenome assembly OGOY01 (sample SAMEA2580132, study PRJEB22360) | human gut metagenome | biome: human gut; feature: human-associated habitat; material: faeces | place: Denmark | collected 2008/2010 | reverse complement strand
TCCTCACGTTCGATAAAAACTAAAAGCACGCTACCACAAGACGGATCCCGGTGGCCAAACTCCCCCTAACCCCTAGACCTGCGCCGCCGCCAGAGCGCCCACGCGCAGAGCCCAGCCGCGCCGGTCGCGCTCACCGCGCACCCAGGCACAAGCCCAGGCGAGACAAACGTCATCTCAAAGCTGTTCTGGCCCGCCGTGACCGGCACCAGCGTGAGGGCGTCTCCAAACGCGCCACGGGTCTCCACCTGCGCCCCGTTGACCGTCACGGTCCAGCCGGCCTCATGCGGCACGGAGACCATGAGCCAGCCATCGGAGTCAGCCGTCACGGTCCCGCTGATGCCAGAGCCGGAGAAGGAGTCAAACGTTGCCTGGTGCCCGGCGAGCTCGGACGTGACCTGCCGCAGGACGGAGAGGTCAAGGTAGTAGAAGGTGCACTTGACCAAATCCGCCGGAACCGGCTTCCTAGACTTCGGATTACTCGCCATCGTCACGCGATGGGTGCCGCCGTCGGCCCCCTCAACGCAATCGAACGGCCTCGCCCCCTGCTGGAACTGCCAGCCATCCTGCTGAACCTGCCCGTCAACGCCAAACAGGACCCCATCCGAATAGCCGGCGGGGACGTCAGCGTACGCATAGCCAAGGCAACCAGCCGGAACGCTCACGTCCCAAGCATAAGAGCCAGCGTCGGTAGCAACCTCATCTGCCTGAGCAGGCACAAACAGGTTAACCTCATGACCACACAAGGCGCTCGCAAACCTATTCTGCCTTTCGAAGGGATTCTCACCCTCCAGCTTTGCGTTCACTGCGTCATTGGATACCTGATATCCCAACCCGCGCGCATAGGGATTCTCATAGGTGCTCCCACCAGCAACCGTCGCAATATCGCCAAGCGGCCTCTCCCCCGCAATCGACTGCCATGAGCAAACGTACTTCACACCCAGAAGCGCATCAGAAGCCAGAATCGGCTGCGAATACCTCACGGAAATCTGACCAGGTCGGCTATAGCCCAAGGCGCTCAGGAAGTCCAGGGCGTCCTGGTTGTGGGCGGAAGAATAGGACGATAGGCCCATGTAGCCGCGGCCCATCTCATCGTTCAGGGCCGCAAGGGCGGCACGCGTGAACGTGCGGTCAGCACGCCACATTCCTGAATCACGCCGACAAAGGTCGTCAAGTTGCTGAGAGGCCTGGCTGACATAGGAATCATGGAACTCCTGCGTGTAACTGCAATAGACCGTCGGCCACGCAAGAACGGCGCCCAAGGCTAGGTCACAGGCGACAAGCGCGCAGCACCCTACGACGCCCCAGCGCGACCGCACAATGCGGCCCAGCTTAGTGGGCTCGCCAGCCTCATGGGCAAGCGTTCTCCAAAGCCAGCCCGCAGACCACATCACCACGGGAGCCACAAAGATGCAGACGCGAGAGAAGAACCCCGTTGGAGCGCGGAAGCCGCACCAGATAGCCTGCAGCGGCGAAAGAATGATGCTCATAAGCATGACAATTATCAGGACGCCGAGGCCCCTCTTCGCGCGAACCTCCACCCTGCGAGAGGCAAAGAAGCCCAAGAGACAGCCCAGAGAGACCAGCCCGCAATAGAACTGTGGAACCGGCCTCATGCTGTCATAGAGAGCGGGCACAAGGCCACGCAACAGGCACCCAGGCGTCGTGGTGAAGAGCCTGGACACCATCTTACGCAGGGACCCAGCCCCAAGAATTGACTGGATAATGCCCAGAAGGCTCGTCTCCTCCACGCCGCCGCTTTCCAGCATGGCCATGACCGTGGGTGCGAAGGTCCAGGCGCAGAGCACCAAAGCCAGCAGCATGGGGCGGGCAAACCTCAGGGCGAGCTTCCGGAGCGGTACGTGCTCGCCAGATTCGTCACAACATCCCGCACACCACCACTCCAGGATGGCCACCAGGATGAGGAAGAGCACCGTCATGTAAGCCGTGTACCAGCAGCAGACAACGTCCGCCGCCGTGAGCAGGCACAGAGGCAGCCAGCGCCCGCGGCGCACCAGCTCCCACACGGCCCACATGAGCAGCGGCAGAAGGATGAGCGCGTCCAGCCACATGGGGTTGCGCAGGTTGGTTGCCGTCCACAGGCACCAGGTGTAGCCCAGCGCCAGCACGCCCGACCACCCGCGGCTCACGCCAAAGCGCCGCCGCAGGTAGAACATGGCGGCAAGCTGCATGCATCCCAGCTTGAGCGCGTCCGCCACAAAGACGAAGAGCGTCAGGTGCTCCTGGTCAAACAGCAGCAGAAGCAGGTTGAACGGACTCGCCAGGTAGTAGCTGTAGAGGCCCCAGGTGTTGGCCCCCAGCCCGCACGCGGTGGAGTAGAACACGGACTCCTGCCCGGCAAGCACCCGCTTGAACCAGGCAAAAAAGTCGACGTACTGGTACCTCAGATCCTCGGCGAGAAACGACTCTGCCCCAAACGGATATATGCCGCAAGCCGCCGTAGCGGCGCACAGCATGGCGATTGGAAGCAGGAACCACAGCAGCCACGCGATGAGGTTCTTCTTAAATTGGCAAATCAATGAAACAGGACCTCGATGAGACGGTGGATGGCGGCACGCCTTCCATAGAGCTGGGCGTAATGGTCGAGAGCCACCTTCTTGCGCGCGAGAGCACCCATGGAGCTAGGCGCAAAAGCTGCAGAGACCATCTTGGAGTCAACGTTGTTGAGCCCCAGCGCACCAAGCTGCTCGGTGCTCCAGTACTTGGAAAGGACGCCGCTCAGGGCATCCGCGATCTTGGCAAACTCTGCATCAGGCAGCTTAAGTGCATCGTAGAACGAGAAGTCCAGCACGAAGGAGACCATTTGCGCGCCATAGGCATCGAGAAAGCCGCCACGACGCCAGTCATCAAGAATCCTGTCAGTAATCTTGACGTGCTCGCCCATCTTGAGTGCGATGTCTCCGCTGATTCTGTCCATGAGAGAACCCGCCCTGGAAACCCGATAGTCGTAGAGCTTCTTGGAGCTCAGGACCGTCTTGCCCGCACGCGGATAGAGGGCAAAGTCGAAGACCTGGTCCTCTCCGAAGCGAATGGTCTCGTCGAAGAAAATCTCCTTTTGCAGCAGAAGGTCCCTGCGACATGCTGTTCTCCACGAGAAGGGCCTGGAGTTCTCTTTGAAGAGAAGGTCTAGGCCAAAGGTCTCGTAGACGACGTCCCTGGGACTAAGGGCGTTCTCAAGCCAGGGGTATCCCGCCTCCTTTGGGTAGCAGCAAGCGCCAAAGGTGACGACGTCGGCGTCAGTGCTGTCAAAGATGCCAACGATGGCCTCGCACGCATCGAGGTGGAAGCGGTCGTCGGAATCAAGGAAGCAAACATAGGGAGAGCCGGCAGCCCTTATGCCGGCGTTTCTCGCCGACGAGAGACCGCCGTTTGGCTTGTCAACAATCACGATGCGAGAATCACGGGCGGCCCACTCGTCCAGCTTCTTGCGGGAAGAGTCGGTGGAGCCATCGTTGACACAAACGATCTCTATGTCCTTGAGCGTCTGGTCGTAGAGGGACTGGAGGCACCAGTCAAGATAGTCCTCGACGTTGTAGACGGGAACAATTACGGAGATGCGGCTCATGCGGCAGCCCCCTTCTCGTTAGTTCTGCGTGCGGAAGACCCAAACAGCTTGAAGAACGCCGTCCTCGCAAGGAGAGCGGGCCCGCCCAGCGTAAGCAACCTGCCAATGGAGCCGCCGGCGTTCCTGGACCTCAGGAAGGCATCAGGCCTACGCGCGATTGCCTCAAAGTCGGCCCTGGCACCCGGCTCAAAGAAGGTCCAGTCAAAACCTCGGGAGAGGTCTCGGGAGAACTCCTCGCTCACGCGCTCCACAAACTGTGGCTTGAGCTCATCGGAGAGCCTGTCGTAGTTCCAGAGATAGCTGTCAAGTTTCATCCTAGTGAGGATGCCGCGAAGCTTCTGCAGGTCAGCAGCGGAAAGGTCGAGGGCGTCTAGGAACTTGTCCATAGACTCGTACTCATCGCAGACGCAGAAGACCTTGCTCAGGGAGTTGACTGAGGAGGCCTCGTTGTCCTGACGGTAACACAGAACGGGCTCCTCAAGGCAGGCGACACGCTTGGCGCAAGACCAGACCTTGAAGTTAAAGCCAGCGTCCTGGTACGAGGCTCCCGGGGTCTCCAGGAACCGTATGCCGTTCTGCTCCAAGAAGGAGTGCCTATAAAGCGCTGACCAGATGGAGGGCTTGCGGAAGAAGAGGGCAACGTCCTCGAGCGGGACAAATACGCCCGAGGTCTCCCGCGCGTCAACGACACGGAAGAGCTCTCGATGCTCCTCTGGGCAAGACCAGTAAAGCCAGAAGTTAGCCTTGACCACGTCGGCATCTGCGGCAACCGCAGTGTCGTGCAGTCTGGCAAGCGCGTCGGGCTCAAAGAAGTCGTCGGACTCCAGGATGGCCACAAAGCGACCGCGGGCCTCTTTCAGACCCTGATTCATAGAGGCGCCGTAGCCGGAGTTGGCCTTGTCAATGACCTTGAAGCGTGGGTCCGCATCAACGAACTCCTGGATGATGGCACGGGAGCCATCCGTGGAGCCGTCATTGATGCAGATAGCCTCAAAGTCCCCAAAGGTCTGCGTGCGCAGAGACTCAAGGCACGTGCAGAGGTAGCGCTCGACGTTGTAGATGGGGACAAGGACCGAGATTTCGGGCTCCTTGGCAGAATCCTCGGCCATTCCCTACCTCGAGAACTTGCTGGTCAGCACGCGCGAGACGTAGCTGGCACCGCCGGCAGCCCAGTAGCGCTTGATGGTCTCCTTCTTGCCAGAGCTCTTCTCGCAGGCACGGTGGACGGCGTAGAACTTGGGGTCCTCGACAATCTCCTGGATCTCCTCAATCTCCCAGGGCTCGAAGTAGAGGAAGCCCCTGGTCTGCTCGTCGTCCCAGATAAAGCCATCGAGGTACCCAGAGGCAATCTCGCCACTGGCGATCTCCTGGCGCATCTCGTCCCTGAAGCGATCGAGGAACTCGCCCTTGAGCTGGTCGCCCAGACGGTCGTAGTTCCAGCGATAGTTGAGGAACTTGGTGTGGGCGCGAACGGGGCCCAGAGCCTGCTTGAGGTCAGGCCTCACCTCGTCAAGGAAACGAGCAATCTCTGCATGCTCGTCACAGACGCAGTAGACCTTGCCCTTGGAGTTGACGGAGGAGTTCTCGTTGTCCTGGCGGTAGTGAAGGAACGCCCGTCCCGAGAAGGCAAGACGCTTGGCACACGCAAGCACCTTGAAGGTAAAGCTGGAGTCCTGGTAGGAGGCGCCGGGGGTGGGCAGGAAGCGGATGTCGTTTTTGTCCAGGAAGTCCTTGCTGTAGAGGGCAGACCAGATGGACGGCTTGGCCCAGAAGATAGAGGGGTAGTCGATGGGAGCATGGGGGCCCATCTCGATGAGCTCCGCGGAAGCCAGCGGGAAGTACAGGTTGTGCCTGTTGGAGCGGGAGGGGTCGAGCTCGGACCAATAGAGCCAGAAGTTGCACTTAAGGACCTCAAGGTTCTGCCTCTCGGCCTCACCGTACATGTACTCCAGGGCCTCGGGGTCAAGGAAGTCGTCAGACTCGAGGATGGCGACGTACTTGCCAGTTGCCGCCTCAAGACCCTTGTTCATGGAGTCACCGTAGCCGCTGTTGGGCTTATCGATGACCTTGAAGCGGGGGTCCTTCTCCACAAAGGAGTTGATGATGCGAAGGGAGCCGTCGGTGGAGCCGTCGTTGATGCAGATGACCTCGATGTCCTCAAGCGTCTGCGTCCGGGCAGACTCGAGGCACTCTTCCAGATACTTCTCGACGTTGCAGATGGGCACGAGCACGGAGACGAGCGGAGAGTGGGTGTCACTCATGAAGAATCCTCCAGAACAATCAAACGGACGGCAGAAGCAGTCAGGCCTCAGGGCGCTCACTTAGCCAGTTTCTGAGCCAGTATATCGAACAGGCGCTGCAGGGGTTTGATGAGCAGGGTGTCAAGCAGAGCCGAGAGCAGAACGCAGATAGCGATTGTGAGGACGCTCAGCCCAACGTGTTCGGCAAGCGAGGCCACCCCGTAGAGCTTGGGAACTGCGGCGGAGAGCGGTATCAGCACCATCATGTGAATCATATAGACCGTAAAGGAGTGCCTAGCGCAGAACGAGATGGGCCTCCTCAGAGACGGCACAACCCTGTCTCCCAGCCAAAGCAGCAGGCAATAGAGACCCACATACGTGATGAGGTAGAAGGGCGACGTGTCAAAGGCACCGGAAGAATACCCACAGAGAACCGCCACAAGGGTCGCAAGAGGAGCCAGGACTCCAGCAAGCACGATGAGGCGCTGATGCAGTGCATGCGAGAGAAGTCCCTCGACAAACGGCCCGATGAGGTATGCAAACCAGAAACCACCGAACATGAAGGAGTAGCCAAGCTCATAGCCGAGATTGGTCATGAAGAAGCTGGCGGTAAACCACAGGAGGCCAAGGACCATGAGGAGTTTCTTTTTGCCCTGGTCGAGGGACTCGACAACAGGCACAAGAAACGGCGTCACCACGAGCATGGAAAGCAGCTGGAACACAAACCAGTATTCGCGGCAGTCAAAGTAATCGACCGTATTCAGCGCAAATGTCTTGAGGAAGTGCAGCGGAGTCCCCAGGTCGGGCCACATGTCGTAGGCCGTCCTAATAAAAAACAGCACGAGCACAGGAAGCAGGATGCCGCGAGCCTTCCTAACGTAGAAGCCACGCCAGTCCTCGGAGTTCTTGCGGACCAAGTTGAACTTTCCCGAGAGCATGAAGAAGATCGCGTTAGCCGTGAAGAAGACTGCTTGGCACAAGACCACGTACCAGGATCCAAGGCGTCTTCCGGTATCGACCACGGTAAGCGCATGCACGCCAATGACCCAGGTCATTGCGACGAAGCGCACAAAGTCGTACTTGAATTGGCGGCTTTTGGCCGAGGAGCCACCAACCCGGACGTTGGTCTGGGCAGCCATCTAGTTCACCGCATCAATCTTGTAGAGACGCATGTCGTCACGGGAGAGTACAACCGAGAATCCTGGTGTAGAGTCATCGACATCCTCGATACCCTTCCACTGCTCAGGGGAGTAGGACCAGAAGTGAGGGGTATCCCCAGGCTTTTTGCCCTGGTCAAGAACCAGGAGATACTTGGCCCCCGTCTTGCGAACGGCGTCCTGAATGCTGCTGTCAAAGGCAACCTTGTCAAGCCCCTGTCTCACGGCGACGCTCTCTTTCTTCTCATTCTCGAGGGCAGGCAGGTCAAAGGAGCGATAGTAAATGTTGGCGTTAAGCAGGGAGTACAGAAGGCCACTGCCGTCGTTGGGCTCATTAATGATGCCGGAGCCCTCGGGAATGAGCGAGAGCGCCTCTTGGGCAAACTTAAGCTCGCGCGTGGACAGCACGTGCTCCGCCTCGAAGTCGTTCTCAGAGGCGGTCATGCTGGCGTAGTGCCCAAACGAGGTGTCCACGGAGGTCACTCCCCTGACCTCAAAGCTCGGGCAGTACACAAGGGCAACCAGGACGGCAAAGGAGCCAGCAGCGGCCTGGCAGGCAGTGAGGCGACGAGGAGACTCGCACTTCTCCTTAAGCGCGCCAAAGACGCGGACAAGCCAATTCAAAACGGCCTGGGCGCCAATGACCGCCAGAGGCAGGGCAACGATGCAGACGTTTGCACCCAGGCGGTGCGCGTCCGTGTACCAGAAGCCGCCAAGCAGATGCTTGAGCGTTCCCTCGGTCGAGATATTGACGATGTAGGTTATGCAAACGAAGGCATACGAGAAGTCCAGCCAGCGCAGCCTCTTGCTACGGGCAACATGCACAAAGCCCACAAGCACAAAGACAGCAAGTCCGAGCTGCACGGGGTGCCACGTAAAGGAGAGCAGAAGGACGTCCACAAGACCCTGGAAGTGAGAGGAGGTCTTGGGCCAGTTGAACTCGACGGTGCCCTTGAACTGGGGAAGCGAGTAGCAGAACACCCAGAACGCCACTATGAGAAGAGCTGTGACGCAGCCGACCGCCCGACCAAAGGCCTTGCCGCGCCCCTCCCGTGCCACCTCGGCCGCACGGTGCACGCAATAGGGGGCCAGGAAGGCGCCCATGAGGAAGATACCTGCGGGCTGCGCAAGGGCGACTCCGATGCAACCCACGGCAAAGACCAGAAGCGAGGCCAGCGCCCTCGAGCGAGAGGTCTCGCGACCGATTCCTCTGATGAAGCAGGCAGAAACGGACGGCACCAGGGCATAGGAAAGAAGCATGGGGTAAAGCGGGCCAAAAGTCACAAAGTCCCAGACGGAGGCCGTGAAGGCGACGGAGAGAAAGGCACCAATAAATACCAGCTTCTTGTCCCTGGTCAAAACCCTGAGGAGCTCGTAGGCACCAACGGGGAAGACCACGCACAGAAGCATGGTGTTGAGGGCGTTGATGCCAACGGTGATGGGGATGCCCAGCGCCTGGACGACCATGGAGACAAGCCCATGCCAGGCAGAGGGGTAGAAAGAGCTCGATGACCACAGGTACGGCGAGGCGAGGGAGCCAGCGGACTCCAGGTAGACAGCCGAGTTGAAAGAGGAGTAGTTGCCAGAGTCCACAAAGGAACGGATGGAATTGAGGTGATGCACGTTATCGAATGCCTGGTAGAAGGAGGCTGCAGTGTCGAGGTTGCGCACGAAGAAGACGGTGCCGACCGCAACCCCAACGATTGCGTAGAGCATGGGCAGTCCGACCGAAAGAGCCGCACGCTCGCGGAGGTCGGCAGCAAGTCTGAGCCGTCTTCTCCTTGCAACGAGACAGACCAAGGAAATCAGGAGGGCGAGGGCAAGCGCCGGGCAAAAGAGAGAGCGGAAAGAAGCGCTCACACCCAAAGCGGGATAAAGAATAGCCAGAACGGCATAAGCCGCCACGCAGAGAGCCGGTGCGCAGGCCAGAGAGGCACCAAAGGACGCTCCCGCCGAAAGCAACGCAACAAAGCCGGGCACAAATAGTGCAGCCAGGCACAGCGCACTGGCACAGAGGAACTGAAACCACATAAGCTTAGGCCCTTTTCAGTCAGCCGATACAAATCCCAGCTATTATACGTTGTTTACTCCCCCAACATCAGATACAGACAGTTGGCATCAATCAGGAGCAGTGGAAACGCAATCTGGGGCTCATGGCCATAAATCCAAGAAACCAGGGCGCTTGTTTCATACCGTATAATCGACACGAGTTCAATTTGATCGCACCGCTCGCGTCAGGAAGGGCCGCGCAAGATGACAATAGCCGTAGTTGGTCTCGGTTACGTGGGCCTTTCCCTTGCATGCCTTCTTTCGAAGGAGAACGACGTCGTTGCCATAGACATCGATAGGCGCAAGATCTCCCTAATTCAGGAAGGTACGTCGCCCATAGCGGATTCAAAAATCGAGGCCTACCTCAAGTCGAAGCCCTCAAAGCTCCAAGCGACAACTGACGCTGGAGCAGCTTATGAAACTGCAGATTTCATCGTTATCGCCACGCCCACAGACTACAACGAGAAGACCCACCAGTTTGACACCTCGAGCATAGAATCCGTTCTTACCGAGGTCGAAGTACAAAACCCCAAGGCCAAGGTAGTCATAAAGTCGACCATCCCCGTGGGGTACACAAAGGAAGTCTCACGGGAGCACCCCAGTCTGTGCATTCTCTTCTCCCCCGAGTTTCTGCGAGAGGGGTATGCGTTGGCGGACAACCTCGATCCATCACGCATCATCGTGGGTATCGTCAAGGAAGACGATTGTGCTGATGCAAAACGCTTTGCAAACCTTCTGCTGGAGGCATCAGATTCAAAGTCCGCTCCCGTCATGATCATGGGGTCATCGGAGGCCGAGGCGGTCAAGCTCTTTGCCAACACCTATCTCGCCCTTAGAGTCTCCTTCTTCAACGAGCTAGACACCTACGCAGAGTCACGCTCCCTCAGCACCGAGGAAATCATCCGAGGCATCTGCCTTGATCCGCGCATCGGTGACGGATACAACAACCCGTCATTCGGCTACGGCGGCTACTGCCTGCCCAAGGACTCAAAGCAGCTGCTGAGCAATTACCACGACGTTCCTCAGAACCTCATTCAGGCTATCGTGTCCTCAAACGAGACGCGCAAGAGGTTCGTAGCCAAGCAGGCTTTGGAGAAGCAACCGCAAGTTGTTGGTATCTATCGACTTGCCATGAAGGCGGGGTCGGACAACTTCCGTCAGAGTGCTTCCATTGATGTGCTTGGAATCGTTAAGAAGCTGGGAGCCATTGTCATTATCTATGAACCAAGCATCCGAGAGCAATCCGCCTTTGGTTGCACGGTTCTAAATGACTTCGAAGCATTCGCGGACCAGTGCGACATCATCATGGCAAATCGTTGGGATGACGCTCTAAACCCAGTGAAGCACAAGGTCTATTGCAGAGACCTATGGAAGCGCGACTAGCCAAAAGACCCCTCGACTCAGGAGAACGCCGTGAGCAGCCCTAAGGTTTCCGTAATTATCCCAGTCCACAACGCCGAGAAGTACCTGGAGCAATGCCTTTCTTCCATTCTCGGTCAGACACTGAAGGATATTGAGGTCATCTGCGTGGATGACAACTCAACCGATGGCTCTACAGAGATTCTCGAGCGGTTCTCAAAGGAGGACAGTCGTCTTCGGGTTCTTCAGAGCCCCAGTCTTGGTGCCGGTGGAGCAAGGAACATCGGTCTCGCATCCGCCCAAGGCGAGTACCTCTCTTTCCTTGATGCAGATGACTTCTTTGAACTCGACATGTTGGAATCGGCCGTTGCTAAGGCCGAGGAGGACCAGAGCGACATCGTTGTGTACGGAAGCTGGCTCTATGATGCCGCACGGCAGGCTAACCGCCAGGCAAAGTGGAAACTTCAATTGGAGGGGCTGCCCGAGGGGCGTTCTTTTGCGCCAACAGAGGTCAGCGACCGCATCTTTAGCATCTTTGGAAACGAGGCGTGGAACAAGCTGTTCCGCACATCGCGTATTCAAGAGAAGGGGCTTCATTTCCAGGAGATTAGTCGAGCAAACGACCTATATTTTACATGCGCCGCATTAGTTCAGTCCCGTTCTATCTCCGTAATAGATCGTGCCTTCGTTCATTACCGTGTTGCCACAACCACAAGCCTGCAGTCAACGAAAGATCGTGATCCGGTGTCTTTCCTCACAGCCACCGAAGCACTCCATAGCTATCTGAAGAGCAACGGTCTTCTAGCGCAATATCAAGAGAGTTTCATCAATCACCTTCTGGACTGTATCTGCTGGAACATTGCATCAGTTCATACGCAAGAGTCAATAGCCCACATAAAAGATGAAGTGTGCGGTTCCATCGAGCCTGAATATCAATTGCTCGGTCAAAACCGCTCCTTAGTGCACAACCAAGCGCAGCTCGATGAATATGAAAGCCTCCTCTGTGACGACATGCCGACATTCCTTTTCAAGCGGACGGTTGTACTGCAGTCGCAACTAGAGGATAGCTACTGGCACACCGACTGGTGTGACTGGAAGAAGTGGACGCTTGAGAACGAAGCGGAGTCCCAACGTCTTCAGATTGAGGCACTTGGGCAGAAACTCGCGGCCAAGGAAAGCGAAATACGTGAACTTAAGTCCTTATTCGTAGTGAGGACAAGGGACAAATTGCTCAAGTTAAAGTCTCAATCAAGATGGTAATTAGTCAAATTACTACAATGAACAGAAAAATCGCGCCGAAAATAGCAACGCCCAGCGAGGCTATCGACAATGCGGTAGATATCTTAAGCAAAACCCACATGCGATTGTGTTTATTTCTGAGACCATTGCTCGGCACAGACAGAGAGGAACAGTATGCTTTAAGTAAGTTAAGTTCGTTAACGTGCTTACCGCAAGATTGTTGTTTTTTATATGTATTTATAAAATAATTGTACTGCACATCTGGAGAATCTAGTGCTTCGCCTTTTCTGAGAAACATGGCTACAAGCGTAATGACAAGCGCGATGGAGAGCAATCCAAGGCAAATCAGATAGGTAAAGGAGCCAAGCCTTCTACCCGCTTGGCCACCGAACTCACCACATGTATTTATAATGTACTCAAGCGGAGTAACGAAAGCTACCGAAAGCATAGAAATAGAAAGGAGCAATTTATCAGCGTAGATTCTTAAATTTTCTCCTCTATCGCATTCAAATTTAAATGAAAGCTCGGCAATCTTCGAGACATAACTCGCAACAAGACTATCTTCTCTAAATTCATCGTATCCACCATCCAAAGTCAAATATCCTTTCAGTGTTGATATGAAACAGGAAATTGGTTAAAGTCACTCACTGTCATCAGCAGCAGGAACTTTCTGACGCGTATATGTACTCGGAATGGTCCGAGGCCCTTCGAAGTCAACAAAATCTTCACTGTCTGCGTCTTGCTGGTTTCCTCGCTGAGGCTCAGGCCTTGGCTCTGGCTCCGCCCAAACCAACTTGTCGACAGCCATATCTTCTCCTTTCTCCGTGGAAACGAATTCGTCAATCTATACCTGTTCTAAATGGCTACTGCTTGGGATACTACCCCGCGTAAACCGGGACCTCAAACTGCACCACGCCGCCGAAGGGGTCGATGCCGTTGTCGTGGTACATCCAGTACATCGCGTAGCCAATGTACTGGAACTCGGTCAGGCCAGTGCAGTACTCATGCCAGGCGTCGTTGTAGGCCTCGCAGCCAGCACAGTCAAAACGCTGCAGATAGGGCGTGTTCTGCTTGTAGCGGCGCCTCACGTAGTTGTCAGACAGCCACTTGGCAGAACCAATGATGGTCTTCTCGGGGGTGGTCCACCCCTCCTTGATGGACATGATGTGCGCACCCGTCGACGGATTATTGTCGTAGGCACCAATGCCAAAGAAGTTGTAGTACGTCGTTCCCTTGTAGTACTTGAAGACCTGTCCCTTGACCTCGTACTGGCCGTCCTCCTCGGGAGACCAGCCGTGCGCAAAGTAGGAGCAGCCCCAGGCTGACTCGAGCTTGGCGTGCGCAAGCAGATAGGCCTCGTTCAGGCCCGACTGCTTGGCGGCGTTGATGAAGGCCTGACCCATGCCCCTGAACGTGCTCTTCCAGCCGTACTGCCCCTCCCAGTAGGTGCAGTTGTCAGCAATGTAGTCATCAATCTGCTTTGCGGTCAGGCCGCTGTAGCCGTTGTCCAAGACGGCAAAGGCAAAGAACGAGTTGTCGCGCCACTCGTAATCGGCAGGGTCGACGAAGTCCTTGTACTCGGAGTAGGAGTGGTCGCCGCGGGCCGCCTGCAGCTGGAGCATGTGCTCAAGCGTGAGGTTGTACCTCTTGTAGGTGGTATAGGGAACAAAGCGGCCCGTATAGGTAGCCCCAAGGCTCTTGCAGGCCTCGGCACGCGTCGTAGCAGTGAAGACGGCCTCGCCGCCAAAGAACTTGATGGTGTCAATCTGCGCGTTGCTCGGGCACGCGTTGACGTTGCCCATGGACCCCTCGTCGGCAAGCAGCAGGACGGACCTTGCCTTGCCCTGGACCACGCCGCCACCAAGGGCGTCATACGGGGCGTTGCCAGAGGCAAAGGCAACGCCATCCCAGCTAAACCCGCAGTTCTCCACCGCATAGCGAGCGATCGCAGCGCTCGTCTCGTAGCGGGTCTGGCCCCAGAGGCGCACGATGGAGCCGCCGGCCGCAAGCGCACCCTTTGCAGCGGAGAAGGCCGCATCAGAGACCACGGCAGTTCCGCCCAGCACAAGGATCTTCTTGGGAGAGAACTCCTTGAGCACCGCAAGCTCCTCGGAAGAAAGGTCTCCGTTTCCGTTGACGAAGAAGAACGGTGCCTTGAGGGCAAACGCAAGCGGAGAGGCAGAGAGGGCATCCGGGAAGTTCATGCCGGAGGCCACGATGGCATAGTCGCCAGCCCAGAGTCCGTTGTCCTTGCCGTACTTGTAGACGGCCAGCTGGGTCTCAAAGCGCGTTGGGCCGGCAATCCTATACACGGTACCGCGGCTGGCAAGAGAGCTCTCGGCAGCCTGAGACACCGCGGCCGTACCGCCAAGAAGGTAAAACTCCGTTGCTCCCAGCCTGTCAATGGCCTCAAGCGCCGCAGAAGAGAGGCTTCCGGAGGAGGTCATCACGATGGGGCAGTCAAGGCCACCCGCAAGGGAGGAGCCCGCAAGAGAATCCGGGAAGTCCTCGCCAGAGGCAACGACGACCCGCCTGTTGGAGGAATAGCTGTAGAGGGCCTCCTCCCTGGAGGTCTCGTAGCGCGTCTGGCCCCAAAGCTCCACCACGTTGGTCGAGGCAGAGGCCGCCAGCGTGGCAATGCCGTAGTCCTGGCCGTCAACGCTCAAATCGGCGTCATCGGGGGTAAAGGAGAACTCAAGGTCATCGTTGGCGTTGAGCGGAAGGGCCTCGGCGTCGGAGTCGGGAGCCTCGACTGCAAGGGCGAGCTGGGGCAGGGCGAGCCCAGCAACCACCGCAGATGAGGCCATTGCAAAGCACTCTCGTCTAGTAAAGTTCATTATGTGATACGTCCAATCTACGTTTGAGCTACAAGTCATAAGTCATAGCGGTGCTAGTCTAGCAGCGCGTCGTCATGAAACAGTGAGTCAAAGCACTCGACGCCCAGGTCCTTCTCGCAATATGCACGTACCTTGCGGATTGCGTCGTCGTTTCCACCACGCTGGTTGGTCGCCCACAGCGAGGTCTCTTGGGAGCCCTCGATGCAGTCAACGCCCTGCCACCCGGCAACGGAGACCGTTGGGTACCCGGCAATCGCCGTCATGGCCTTGAGCCAGACGTCGTCCGCATTGGGGCAGGTCTCCCCTATCGCCTCTGTGTCAAAGGCCGCTGCGGGAAGGCTTCCCGGCGGAAAGAGCATTCCTGCCCCAGAGGTTCCAAACAGCCTCATGCTCGGACGATCGCAGAGTTCGGGCCTTGGGTTACCCACTTCCATCTGCCAGTCAGAGTACGGGAGCAAGGCGCCCCCAGAGTCAAACTCCATAAGGTGCGTTCGAATGGCAGCAACCGCATGCGGATGGCGCACATGGGCATCCAAGAGATCTCCCACAAGCGTGTTCCTGCAGACGATGTCATCGTCGACGGTGATTACCAGGTCCTCCGGAAAGTCCCTAACGGCATAGAGGTACTTCTTGTGAGACCGCATGTCTCCCCTGACCCAGCGGATTTGGAAATCCCTGCCCAGGCAGGAAGTCAGGCTCGGGGGAAGAGACTTCACGCCATCAGGGAACTGGTCCTCGGAAAGGCAGAGCACCGTGAGGTCGGGCAGCTGCAACTGTGCAAACAGCGAACGAACAACGTCCGCCACGTAGTCAATCCTCTGAGGATACGAGGTCAGACTGACGATGACCCTCTGCCGGTCACGGGGCCTCAAGGCAAGCGTGACCTCGCGTCGGAGCTTGTTCTTGGCACGGGCAAGACGCCCGTCATTCCTAAGTCTCACGCGCACCTCACCCCAGAGAGCAGACGTCGTAGCTCACGGCAACCGTCAGACGCCCAGATGCCCGAGATACCCCATGTTCCCTCGTTGGAAGAAATGGAGAACACCTCGCTGGACTGCGAGCCGCTCAACTTGCTCAGGGAGCCCCCGTCCGCGGGGCCTGTATTCAAGCCATCAGAATCAGGGACGGAGTCAAGGGCGCCATCGCTGCTCTCCTGGGATTCAGGAGAGCTATCCTCGGTAGCCCCCAACTCTTTGGAAGTAGAGGACACGTCATCGGATGAAATCACGGGAGTAGAGCCTGACGTATCCACCGCCCCCTCCGCAGACGGCTGAAGCTGGTCAGCATATAGCGCAGTGGGAGTAAGGCACAGTGTGAGTGCGAAGGCTACAAAACCAGCCACGGGTCGTCTCATGAGTAATCCCCTAGCAATTCAAGAAAAGCGAGCTCGACAAGCGAGGGTGCCATTTCGGACGTGCGGGCAGTCAAGTTCAATCGAAACGATGACCAAGGTAAGTATCCTTGATAGTAACCAAGAATAGGACTATCCACGCTCCGAGGTTTATAAAATTCTCTTCAAATCAGAGGGGGTCACAAAGAAGAGGCCGCATGCCAGTAGGAGACGTATCCAGAGCCCGAGAAGGCGTCAAAGTCTCTACCCACCGAGTGATACCCAATTGCATATCGGTTTGCCGGCGGATTCCACATGGAGTAGGCATCGCAAGCAGCAAGGAGAGCCGAAGCATCCCCGGAAGAGGCTGTCTCCTCAAGGCCAAGGCCTGGGTTGCACCGCTGGAAATCTCTCACGTTATACGGCTCGACAAAGAGTCGAAGGTCGGCTATGGAGCCCTCCCTGTAAAGCTCAAGGGCGGCATTCCCCAAGGCCCTGTGATCGGCATGCTGAGAAGGCCCGACCACAGGACTCGTCGTGCAGACCACAGCATTGGGATACTGGGCGAGGAGCTTTGAAATTATTGCCTTGGCAGCATCAACGTCCAACTGCCCATCCCGGGATCGGCCGCCATCAATGCAGACGTCAAGCGGAGACACACCAAGCGCCTGGCAGCTCTCAAAGAACTCATCGTCACGAGAAGAGACAAACTCCTCCTCGGACAAACTGTACGCATGGCTTCCCTCATGGAACGAGCAGGTCAGGCCATCCGCAAGCTCCGTCCTGACCCAGGAGCGCGACCCGTCCGTACAAAGAACGACGTGAACGCGGCAACCATTATCCACAGACTGCCTGATGAACGCACCCATGCTCAAGACCTCATCGTCCTGGTGAGGGGCAAAGACAATAACGTCCTGATTCTCGGGCACCGAGGAGTCCACGCCAGAATCGCCACGTTCGAGCAGGGACGAGACGGACTTCTCGACGTCAGGGCTAAGCGCCGCCGATCCCCCAAGGACGTAGCAACGGGTGACTTGGGGCTTTACCGCAGCAATGTAGTCCGAGGGTTCAAATCCCCCGAACGAAGAAAGCAGGAGGACACCCTTTCGAGCTCCAATCAACGCCCCACCGGTGAGGGCGTCTGGGAAGTTCTCGCCCGAAGCGATGCCCACGACCGAGGGGGACGAGCCAGAGGAAATCGAATGGCTGGCAATGGCCTCCGAGGTCTCATAACGAGTCTGTCCCCACCAACGCTGGACCTGCAGGCCGGTCAGTTGTGAAGAGACGCCTTCGCTCACTGCGTTGGGGCCGCCGACGACAATTGCCTTCTTGATACCAGGCATGGCGTGGATTGACTTGAGGACATCATCCGAGAGAAGGCCGTTTGAACTCGTCAGCAGGATGGGGAACCCATTGGAGTATGCATAGGGACTAACCGACAGGGAGTCCCAGGGCGCATAGCCATTTGCAATGATGATGGTGTCCGGAGAAGACTTGCTGACGACGTCCTCGGCAATCAACGCGGCCGTCTGCTCTCTGGTCTGTCCCTGGATTCTGCTGACCTCGAGGCCCATTCCAGCGAGGCTGTTTGCGACGTTCGACGAAACAGCCGCCTCTCCTCCAAGAAGAATTGCCTTATTTGCCCCGAGCAGCTTGATCGCATCGGCAGTCTGAGTTGGCAGCGCATCCTTGCCCGTCAGTAGGACGGGAGAGTCATTGATGCCAGCAATGGATGCCGCAGCAAGCGCGTCTGGGTAGTTGTCGCCACGGGCAAGAACAACGGTCGAAGCGCGAGTAAAGCCCGTTGTGGCAACCACTCGCATAGTGTCATAGCGAGTGTCACCCCACAGGCGACGCACGACGGACGAAGAAGACGACCCGATAAGCGAGAAGGGCTCCCCGGTCAAGGCGAGAGGAGCGACTTGCGTTTGCATCTCGAGCGAAGTTGGAGGCTCAGAGCCACAGGGGTCATAGGCAAGAGCAGAGAGGGGGCGAGCAAGCAGGAGCAGAGCCGTGGTCGACAGACAAATGAAGAACGCAAAGGAATCCCTCTTCATGTTCTCACCTCCCCTGGTAGTGCAGCAAATGTTGGTGCATATGATCCTTCGCACTAACATGTCCACAGTGGCACATCGCCACCTGCCTTCCACGTTGACCCAGACAGCCAACATGGCAACAGCCGCGAGCATGCCACTCTTTCTCCTCCCTGCGTTGACTAGATGCGGCGCTTAAAATGCTAATTCACCCTCAAATACTCTCTCAGCTCTTCCTCCCAGTCGGGCATGTGGAAGCCAACGGCATCCAGCTTCGAGAGGTCTAGAGCGGAGAAGTGCGGGCGAGGGGCGACGGGAACAGAAGCGTTGGCGTAGTACTCCTCGGTGGAGACGGGGACAACCCTCTCGCCGTTGCCGTTGGTGGCGTCGAAGACCGTGCGGGCTATGTCGGCCCAGCTCCTGACCGCGCCGGAACCGGTGCAGTCGTAGGTGCCGTAGGGGGCATGCGTCCCCAGGACGTGGAAGATGGCCTCGGCCATGTCTCGCGTGAAGGTGAGTCGGCCCAGCTGGTCGTCGACTACGGTGACCTGCGTAAGGCCGTCCTCCGGATTGGCCACGCGGTCGGAGAGCATACGCATGGTCTTCACGAAGTTATGGCCGTCGCCGATGACCCAGGAGCTGCGCATGACGTAGTGCTTGGGACAGCCGGCCACGGCGAGGTCTCCGGCGGCCTTGGACTGGCCGTAGACGGAAAGCGGGCTGAACGGCTCGCCCTCATCGTGGAGCTGGCGCGTGCCGTCGAAGACGTAGTCGCTGGAGACGTGCACGAGCGTGATGCCGTGCTCGGAGCAGGTCCTGGCGAGAAGCGCCGGGCCCGTCGCATTGGCCTTCCAGCAGGTGGTGCGGCCCTCGGGGGTCTCGGCCTTATCAACCGCGGTGTACGCGCCGCAGTTGATTACGGTGCCGTAGAGGTCCCAGTCGTACTGGCCGTAGGCCTCCGGATCGGACATGTCGAAGGTGTCGATGTCGCAGAAG
>OGOY01002079.1_pt1 | contig 18933 bp, 13 predicted proteins | sample 1552811 | NCBI WGS metagenome assembly OGOY01 (sample SAMEA2580132, study PRJEB22360) | human gut metagenome | biome: human gut; feature: human-associated habitat; material: faeces | place: Denmark | collected 2008/2010 | reverse complement strand
GCAGTCGAGCGGGGGGTGCCGGAGGTCACGGGGGGGGCCGCCCGCCTTATCCGCTCGTCGACCGATTGCGGCGTGCTGATTCTGGCCGACCCGCGCCTGGTGACGAAGGGCTACGGAAAGAAGTTCTTAACGTCGCTGCCCACGAGCTCCTACCAGCGCATCGAATCGGCGCAGATCGGTCACTATCTGCAACTGTGGCGCGCACGTCACGAGCGGCGGCGCTAAAGCGGACAGACGAGGGTTTTTGCCATATCACACAGACGCTTTGACAGGGCGGGGTCATCCAAGATGCGGATGGCTCCGCCCGCTGCGATTACCTGGCTCAGTAGCCAACGCTCGGAGCCGTAATGCACGGTTACCGTTGCCATGTCTGCCCCGCTGCGCTCGATTAGGGTGATGCCGGCCCAGTCCAGATGCTCCGCCATATCGAATGGCATCAAGAGCTTTGCGCTACGCTGCGTCCGGGCAAGGGAATCGTGGAGGGATGCGACGCCCGGTGTGTGAGGCACGACGGAGTCTTCCGTCAAGGTGAGTCCCTCGATTTTATCCATGCGATAGGTGCGCTGCTCATCGATCGCGATGTCCCAGGCAATCAGGTATGTTTGGTCGCCGTTTGCCGTAATGCGCAAGGGGTCGACCAGACGCTCGCGTGGCCGCGCATCGTCCATCGAGCGATACGAGATGCGGCAGCGAACACCGTCCTGAATGGCGCAGCTCAGCTGCTGCCAGTGCGACCCGTGGTTGACGGTGTCAAAGACGCGCTGGTTATAGCCGAGCTCTTCGGGTAGAAGGGCATGTCGAATCCGAGCTGCCGTCTGCGGCTCGATCCCCAACGATTCAAGTTCATGGTTGAGCACGGCGCCCTCGGCGGCACTCAGGCGCAACGGTAGCACGCGCCCGGCGTCACCAGTGAGGGCCACGCGCTCGCCGCGGCATTCGCAGATGATGCGCGCGCCCGATTCTCGGTCCGCGAGCGTCGAGACGATCTCGAGAATCTCGTCGAGCGACGCCCCCGTGATGTCAAAGCGGCTGCAAATCTCGGTTCGTGTCATGCCGCCATCGCCGGCGGCGTAGAGGGCCTCCATGATGTCGATGGCGCGCGAGAGTCTCTGCTCGCTGGTGAGTTTACGCACGGGCATGCTCGTGCACCGTCCTTTCTATGAGGTGGTTCCACGCCTGCTTGAGCGATTTGGGGGCCATGGGCCTCATGCCGTCCATGGCGTGGGCCATGCAAAATGAGGCGGCAGCTTCAAGGTCGCGCACGTCAACGGTCCAGATCCATCCCGCATCGGTGTGTGTGAACTCACCTCGCCCGCGCGTGAGGCCGTTGATCATATCGATCTGCGTCTGAGGGGCGAACGAGAACGTGGCTGCAACGGGCGGTCGGTCGGCGAAATCGAATTCAAAGAACAGATAGTCGTTGAGATTGAAGTCCGCAGGGATGGCGTAGGCCTTCGAAGGACGCCATGCGCGAACGATACGGTCGCAGCGGAATGTCCTGATGTCGTCGGTGACATTGTCGAGGCCGCAGAAGTACGCCACGCCCTCGCGTTCGAACATGCCGTAGACACAGACGGTACGTTCTTTCTGCTCGCCGCGTCCGTTCTGATATAAAAATCGCAGCGCGCATCGCTCGGCAAAGGCGCTCCATACCGCATCGACGGTGGGAGAGCGGCGGATCGGTACTTCGTCCACCGCCGACATGCCGGTGAGGTAGGCAATTTTGGAGCGAATATCGGCAAGCGGCGCGGCAAAGGTGGAAGAGCCGGCCGCTAGCGTCTGGTCGATGGCGTTGAGTAGGATATCGGCGTCGTCTGCGGTGATGAGGCCGCCTGCAGCAAACGTGTGCTCGCGGTCGATTGTCCACGAGCTTTCCTCGGTCTCCTGCGCACCGGCGGGGCGAACCTCCTTGATTAAGATGCCACGCTCGAGCAGTTTGTCACGATCGCGCCGAAACTTGCGCTTATCCGAGTCGATGTTGCCCGAGCCATATCCCAGGTCAGAATCCAAGACGATCTGCTCGGTCGTCAGCGGTTCGGGGGAGCTGTTGAGCACAAAGAAAAGGTTGAGGATGCGCTGAGCCGTTTTATCGAAACTGGGCTCCGAACTTCCCTTTTTAATTGTCGCGGTCGCGTCGCTTGCCGTCATAGAGTCCTCGCATAAGAAGGTGGTTTGCTGCCATGATTTTAGTCCGATATGGAGATTAGGCTATATCCTTGTCCGCTCGGGGCGTTAAGATGGCCCGAATTCGGTCGTTTGCGCTCGCTCGGGGTATACTTTCGACTATATACGGTTCTAATGTGCATGCATTGGGCCTATTTGTCGGATTATGGATGTGGAGCGCACATGGCGAACACCCAGAACTATATTAACCACCTGCTGCAGAACACCGGCATTACGCCGGCATGCAGCGAAGAAGAGCGCTTGGCTGCCGAGGATATCGCTCAGATCTTCCGCAACCACGGCTTTGATCCCGAGGTTCAGGAGTTCAATGCCCCGGCGCCCAGTAGGTTGGCATTTGCCGTTACCGGTATTCTTGCGTTTGCCGGCGCCCTGTTGATGGGCATCGGCGGCGGTATCGGCTTGGTCGGCACCTTGCTGGCCATTGTCGGCGCCGTTCTTTACGTGCTCGAGCGCACGGGCCACCCCGTGGTTTCGCGCCTGGGCAAGACGGGCGTGAGCCAAAATGTCATCGCCTACCACAAGGCCTCGGGCCCGCTCGCGTCTCCGCGCAACCGCCCGGTGGTCGTTGTCGCACACTACGACTCTCCCCGTGCTGAGCTGCTCGCCCGCGAGCCCTATGCTTCGTATCGTGCGCTCATCGCCAAGCTGTTGCCCGTTGCCACGGTTGCCCCCGCTGCCGTTGCCATCCTGCGTATCCTGCCGCTCCCCGGCGCGCTCAAGGTTCTGCTGTGGATTGTCGCGATCCTCGCTTCCCTCGTTGCACTTGCCAACGCGGCAAACATCATCTCTAACCGCCATATTCTTCCCTATACGTCCGGCGCGGTGTGCAACAAGTCTTCTGTCGCCGCTATGCTCGGCGTTATGGACAACGTTGCTCCCTTCCAGGGCGAAAACGAGTTTCCCGACGATGTTCCGTTCGATACCTATTTTGGGGAGCAGAAACGTCGTGCCGAGGAAATGGCGCGCGCAGCGGCGGAGTATGCCGCGGCCCAGCAGCAAAACGACTACGGCAACACCATCGAGTACGAAGAGCCTACCTACGTCGAGGACGAGTTCGGTCAGCCGATTGCTCCCGACGCTCAGACCGAGCCCGAACAGGGTGAGGCTTTCGACGAGCAGATCGAGGGCTTTGAGGGTGCGTCTGCTGACGAGACGCTGATTGGCGCCATCGTGCCCGAGGATCAGAATCAGGCTGTCCAGGCCGAAGAGTTCAATGACGAGGTTCCCGCTGCCGAGCCGGCGGAGGAGCCTGCCGCGGCTGAGCCCGAGCCCAAGCTCTATCGCAATGCCGCCGGCAACATCCGCTTTGGTTCGGATGCCATCCGTGCGCTCGGAATGCTTCCCGAGTCCTGCACGCTCGATTACGAGGAGGGCGAGGAGCCGACGTTTGAGCCCGAGCCTGCGCCCGTTGTCACTGCGGATGATGAGTCTGCCGCGGTTACCGCTGCCGTTGCCGAGCCCGAGGCGGGGTCCGCGATCGATCCCGCGGCAGGACTGGACATTTTGGCTCCCGCCGCGCCGGCGCAAGACGTTGCGGACGAGTCTGACGACGATTACGTTGAACAGCCGAGGCGCGTGTCTTACGAGAGCGATACTGATTTCTCTGCCGAGATTCCCGCGGCAACGCCCCATGCCGATATTGCATCCGCGTTCTCTTCGATTGGCGCCAGCGCTTCCAGCTTCTTTAAGGGTGCGCTTGCAAAGGGCAGGAAATTTGTCGACGATTTCGAGGAGAAGCGCGCTGCCGCACGCGAGGCTGCCGAGCAGGAGGCTATCGCTCAGCAGCAGGCAGCTGAGGCGGCACGTGAGCACGCGGCGCAAGAGTTCGAGCAGAACGAGGCTATGCAGTCCGCGCCCGTCGACGCCGCCGAAGCTACAACGTCCTTTGAGTCCCAGCAACCGGCGTCCGCGGATGTTGTTGAGGCGACGACGTCTTTCGAGGCTCAGGAGCACGTCGATAGCACCATGTCGTTTGATGCCGCGCAGTTCGATTCCACGATAACGTTTGAAAAGCAGGGCACCGCGATTGCCGAGCCCCTTCCTGTTTCCGATGAGCAGGGCGACGCGGCAGACGATGACGAGCCTATTGATGCTGCCGAAATCCAAGATGTCGCCGAGGACGAGTCCGTTGAGGCCAACTCTGACGAAGAGCAATACGCGGCAGCCGATCAAGGTGATTCGACCGAGGTCGAGCAGGAGGAAGTGCCTGCGGTTTCCGAGACTCCCGAGACGGATGAGTCGAGGCCTTACTCCACGCAGATTTTCACCATGCCGACCCCGAGTGGTTCCGGTGCCACGGTTGCCAATGTCGCTCCCACTCAGGACGAAACGGTCGATTCCCTTATGGCCCAGATTTCCTCCCAGGCATCGCCGCGTCCGCAGATGAATGTTCCCGATCCGGCGTCGGCACCGTCGCCTGCACCTTCCTCGTCTCCGCTGGCTTCGGTCCCCGATCCGTCGCTGCCGTCCATGAAGCAGGCAAACGTTGCGTCTCGCACGTCGCTGTTCGACCTTCCCGACCCCTCCGCACAGGTCAACGATCCCTTTGCCACTGCCCAGGGTCCCGAACCCACATCGGCACCCGTTGCGCCTCCTATGCCCGTTGCGTCGGGCGCGCAGCCGATCGAGACCATTTCGGCTCCCGCCCCGGCGGCACCCAAGTCTCGTAAGCGCGGCCTGGGTGGTCTGTTCGGCCGTAAAAAGAAAAACGAGCAGGACAGCATGAGTGACTGGCTAGGCGTCGAAGACGATTACGATGCCAAGAAGTCCGGTCGCGGTATCGGTTCGTGGGATAACTTCGAGGACGATAACGATGGCTGGAAGGGTGGCGCTACGTCTTCCGATGACGCTTCTTCCGAAGATATGCTCTCGGCTGTCGCCTCTATGGGCGATGATGAGCTGCTCGGTCACGATATCTGGTTTGTGGCAACGGGCGCCTCGGATTGTGATGGCGCCGGCATGAAGGCCTTCTTGGCTTCGCATCGCGATAAGCTCCGCGGCGTATTCTTTATCAATCTTGAATCCGTCGGCGCCGGCAGGCTTTCGGTGGTGACGGTCGAGGGCGAACAGCAGCTGCTCAAGGGCGATCGCCGCATCATGAACCTGGTCAGCAAGGTGTGCGAGTCGTTCCATGTCGATTGTGGCGCGCTCGAGATGCCCTATGCCAAGACCGATGCCTATGCCGCGCTCGAGGCGAGCCGCCGAGCCCTAACCATCGCCGGCGTGGACGGCACGCGTCTGGCTTGCGCTCGTACCGAGGACGACCTGCCCCACAATGTCAACCCGACGAACATTGCCACGGTATCCGAGGTCGTTACCGAGGTTATCCGCCGTTCGTAGGCGGAGCTCTAAGGAGTCAACGTGTTTTCGTATATTAAGCGCCATTGGCCTGTCTACGTGATTTTGACCTTGATTGCCATTGCGTTAGGATTTGGGGCCGCCTACATCGTGGGTGCGAAGGGCTCGACCCCCGCCTCCGCAATCAGCGAAGAGGTGGAGCAAGAACAGAGCACGGGTGCCGATGGGATTCCTGAGTCCGAGCAAGCAATCGTTGATGGTGGATCTTCGTCTGCAGAGTAGATACGGCGATTTAAATGATTGAAAGCGGGCGAGCCAGGGGACTGGCTCGCCCGCTTTTTCATCGCGCTAGCGCTTCTTTGGGATCGACCTAAGGCGAGCGAACCATAGGGCTGCGGCACCCGAGGTCAGGAGCGCGGTGATGCAAGCGGCGATGGGAACTGGTCCTGTTGCCGGTAGGTCCTGCGGTAGGGTACAGCGTTGAATGACACAGTCCTCGCCATGTGACTCAAGTTTATCGCCGCCGCCGTTGCGACAAAGATCGACGCGTGCGCTGTTGGTGAGTGCGGTTTGGGGCGTATAAGCCGATGTTGCCTGCATGTGCACGACTGTGCCCCGAGCGTCTGCACCAAGGATTGCTTTGGCATCGTCAAGGTCGTCGTGCTCATCTTTGAGATCATCGCGGGTCCAAGAATCCGCATCGCTTCGAGTCGTAAAGTCGGCGGCTACCGCACCGTATTCAATTCGAATGCCCGTTACGACGGTATTGGATGCAAGGTCGAGCTCTTCCGCCTCGAGTGTGGTGGATTCCGTGGTCGAGATATCCGCCTTCCAGAGGTGCCAATCGTCGTAATCGACGAGGCGACAGTCCTCACCCAGGCTCTCTTTTACTTCGTCGGACTCAAGCCAAGGATTTTCGTGCCCATCGTCAAGTGTCGCGTTTGCCGGCTCATCGACGTCTGTCGAGTCCAACGGCGTCGTGCGATACCATACGTTGCACAGACCGTTGAGGTCGCCGATGGCGACGGGGGTTTCGATTGAGATGAATCTCGCCGTGCCGTCTTTGGCGCACTCAAGATCATCGGTAATCGTAAACTCATCAACCCAAGTAGCGGAATCGTTTCGAGCATCGATGGTATAGGAGAAAAGCCCATCACTATTGGTTTGCGTCATGGCGCGGTTTTTACCATCGCCGTTAGCCAACAGGCCCTTTTCGATAGGTTGGACAAGTTCCTGACGCTTGTCGACCTGCCCCTTGATCTCGATGGGCGCATCCTTCATCGCGACGGATTGGACTTCTCCCGTATCCTTTATTTCAAACGTTATCTCCTCGGCAAGGTCATAGGTCCGCGGAGACATCATTTCGCGCAACGAGTAGGTGCCGGGTGCAAGATGTTCGACGCGGTGTGGCTTGTCGGATGAGGTCCAGGAGTCTATTTCGGTTTTATCGGGACCATATAAGGTGAGCTGTGCGCCTTCCACTTCCTGCTCACCGCTTGCGTCGACCTTGGAGATATCAACCTTGGTGTAATCGTCGGATACGTTAAGCCGTGCTTCTACAACGGGTGTTTTCTGGTCGGCATAAGTAAGGTCGACAATATGGGATGTCCGATCGAGTAAGAAGCCTGCCGGGGCTTGAGTCTCGACAACCTCGTAGCGCGCGGTGCCAGATCCCAGCGGGAGGTCGTCCGCGCGTGCTTCGCCAGTTTCATCCGTCGCGACGGTCGCGACGGTCTCACCGTCGAGCGCGGCAATGCTACCGTCGGGGCGCACGATATCACCCGAGGCACGGATCTCAAAGATGGCGCCCGCGAGGCTGCTGCCGTCTACGGCATCGGTTTTAACGATCCTGATGTTTCCGGTCGCGGCGTGGTCATAATACGAGGCGATTGCAACGGGCGTTAGGTTTATATCGGCGGGTATGTTTACCTCGATCTCTTCGCCGACAAGATAGGGCTCTTTGGCCGAGGTTTCGCGTACATAATAGGTGCCCGGCACGAGCGATTCGGGCAGTGTGACGGTGCCGGTCGCGTCAGTCGTAAAAGTGTCCATTACGTTATGTGCTGGATACCAGCATGTTTGTGAGACAGGTTCGTGATTACTGTCGAGGAGTTGGAAGGTGAATCCGGCTAGGGGAACAGAAACGCCTGTTTGGGCATCGCGTTTTACAATCTGGAGATGCGTCGACAGTGCGTGGTTGTCCACGATATATTGAAGCTCGGCGCCGTCGGAAATCTGATTGGCCCCGACGGTCCATTCCCCTGCACGTTTAAAACCCTCGGGGACGGTTTCCGGAACCTCGCGAATCGTGTAGCCGGCACGGTCGTATGGGACGGTTCCGTGGACACCGGCGGGTCGATTGCCTGTGCCGAACCATGCTTCGGGCTGATCTTTGGTGGAGGCAAAGCCATAGATGTTTGTGGTCAGTGTGCCAACAACCTGCTGAGAACTGTTGCTGACAACCTCAAAGACAACACCACCCGCCGGTTGCTCCAGGCCGGATTGGTCGCTATTGCCGTAATCCTTGAATTTGGAAATCTCAAGGTTAAACGCAATGGGGATATCGGAAACGCGAGATTCGATCTCGACCACGCCTGAATCGCCGAGCTGGTCGGCTCCAACGGTATAGGTCCAGCTGTCGTTGGATGGCAGGTAGCCCTCGGGGGCTTTTGATTCGTAGATGGTAAAGGTTCCTAAGGGGACATCGGCGAGGGTGGCCCGACCGCTTTCGTCGGTCGTGAGGATTTGTGCCCATCCAGGGGTTGATTGCGACACACACGTGAACTCTGCTCCTGCGAGTGAAGATCCCACCTGGGGGCCGGCATTCGTCGCGGCATCGAGTTTTACGATACGCAGATTGATGGTGCCGGGCTGTTCATCAATGGCGACCCGCCCGCCGTCATTCCCCGTGGTAAAGGCAATACGATCGTGGCGGGGGACATAGCCGGCCGGCGCCTTCGTTTCAACTAGGTAGTATGCCGTGTTGGGAAGAAGTGTTGCTTGCGCCCGACCGTTGCTGTCCATCTGGATGGTGCCGACACGCGCGCCGCTGGCGCTCTCAAAAATATCGAATGTTGCCCCGGTAAACTGATAGGTATTGTTTCCGCTGGTAATAACGGTGTTAGCAGACTGCTTTTGGAAGGAAACAGAGACCGCCGGCAGTACATAGAGCATGTCTTGACGTTTGCTGCCGCCCGATACGGCCCCTAGATAGCGTCGCGCGCGGTGCGGAACGGCTTCGATGCTTCCTGATTTTGCGCTGTCGTGGAGCCACCGCGCCGCCGCCACGACTTCATTGTCGGCGGTAAAGTGTCCGCTCTTGGTTTTACCCTGAGCGGTCGTGTAAGAGTAGGTACCGTCGACATGGGTAGTGCCGTTGAGCATCCATACGGCAAGCTGGGTGGCGGCGCGGGCGCGATCGGGTGAAAGATGGTAACCGCCAAACGACGTGGCGGTAGGATATCCGTGACAAACGATTGCCGCGAACTCGTCGTCGAGCCACACCCAGCCTTGATCAAAGTTGAGCCATGGGCCGCCCGGCTTGGTGGGGCCGGGGCGCTCCTGGTTCATGCAGTAGGCAATCGAGGCGTCTTGAGCTTCATACTTGCCGATGAGGAAGGGCCCACAATCATCGCTAATAGTGCGGAAGCCGAGCTGGTCGTAGCCATCGACGGCAAATGCGGCTCCCGGTGCCAGGCAGCCGAAAAGCAGGAAGAGGAGCAGGAGCAGCGGACCTGTTGCGATTGCGCTGTGGACAGAGTGCGTGGGTGCGTTGGACATGGCTGCTCCTTATCCCTCGTGCGCCGCACGGGGAGGCTGCGACGCGTAGGATGAGGCTACCCCCGAGGTTCATGCGGGTAAGTACCGGAGCCTGACCAAAAGCTTGCCCAATTCCTGACAAATTGAGCTCAAATACAACAATCAAGCAAAAGTGCAGGTAGAAGATAGGGAGAACAGGAAGTCAAAGGTCCTCGTCTCCACAATTGACGTGATTTTCAAACGAATCTCCACAGCTAAAACAAGCATCACCACCCTTGTATCGAACAAGACAACCGCGTTATACTAGCCAACACACAAGCGGGCATCGCCAAGTGGTAAGGCATCAGCTTCCCAAGCTGACACTCGCGGGTTCGAGTCCCGTTGCCCGCTCCAGTAAAAAGCACAAGCACGGCAGCGTTACGTTGCCGTGCTTTTTACTATCAAGCGCCGGGACTCGAACCCGCCAGGGTGCGAGCGTTAAGCAAACGCGAAGCGTTTGTAGCGAGCAGGCGAAGGCGCCGACAGGCGCCTGAAGCCGGTGCGGTTTTGCGAAGCAAATACGCGGACGTCCCGTTGCCCGCTCCATGGAGCAAGGAAGATTTCGGGACGGCCAATTCAACAAAGTCTTCCCCATCGTCACCGTGAATCCGAGGGGATCGACCGCAGCCGGTGCGGATTTGCGAAGCAAATGCGCGGATGTCCTCATGGCCGCTCTTGCGGCAAAATGTTAGGTTAATGCCTGCTGCCCATACTCGCACCCGCGCACGGTACAATGGTTGAGTTACGACCAACGTGCCAATAACCAAAAAGGAGCCGCTATGATCGATCGCTATACCCGCCCGGAGATGGGACACATCTTCTCCCTCGAGAACAAGTACGCCATTTGGCAGGAGATCGAGGTTCTGGCCTGCGAGGCCCAGGCGGAGCTCGGCAAGATCGGTATTTCCAAAGACGAGGCCCAGTGGATCCGCGACCATGCCAACTTTGAGAAGGCGAAGGTCGATGAGATCGAGGAAGTCACGCGCCACGACGTCATTGCCTTCCTGACCAACATGAAGGAATACATCGATGCCGATGTTCCCGAGGGCGACCCCAAGCCCAGCCGCTGGGTTCACTATGGCATGACCAGCTCGGATCTGGGCGACACGGCCCTGTGCTACCAGCTCACCCAGGCCTGCGACCTGATCATCGAGGACGTCAAGAAGCTCGGCGAGATTTGCAAGCGTCGCGCCTTTGAGGAGCGCAACACGCTCTGTGCCGGCCGCACTCATGGCATCCACGCCGAGCCGATGACCTTCGGCATGAAGTTTGGCTCTTGGGCCTGGGAGCTCAAGCGCGATCTGGATCGTCTTGAGGACGCCCGCAAGAATGTTGCCTTCGGTGCCATCTCGGGCGCTGTCGGCACGTACAGCTCCATCGAGCCGTTCGTCGAGGAGTACGTCTGCGAGCACCTGGGCCTGGTCCACGATCCTCTGTCCACGCAGGTCATCAGCCGCGACCATCACGCCTATCTCGCCGGCGTTCTCGCCACCACCGCGGCCACCTGCGAGCGTATCGCTACCGAGGTCCGCAACCTGCAGAAGACTGATACGCTCGAGGCCGAGGAGCCGTTCCGTAAGGGCCAAAAGGGCAGCTCAGCCATGCCGCACAAGCGCAACCCCATCACCATGGAGAAAGTCTGCGGTCTGTCGCGCGTCGTGAAGTCCAACGCCCAGGTCGCCTTCGATAACGTCGCCCTGTGGCACGAGCGTGACATTTCGCATTCCTCTGCCGAGCGTGTCGCCCAGGCCGATAGCTTCATCGCACTCGACCACATGTTCCAGTGCCTCATCCGCGTTATCGACGGCCTGCAGCTGTACCCTGCCCGCATGATGGCCAACCTCAATAAGACCCGCGGCCTCATCTTCTCCTCCAAGGTGCTGCTCGCCCTCGTCGACACGGGCATCACCCGCGAGGACGCGTACGCCATTGTGCAGGAGAACGCCATGGCAACCTGGCACGAGGTACAGGATTGCGTCTCCGGCCCCACCTTTAAGGAGCGTCTCGAGGCCGATCCACGCTGTACCGTCAGTCAGGAGAAGCTCGACGAGATCTTTGATCCGTGGGACTTCCTCACCCGTATCGACACGGTCTTTGATCGTCTGGAGCAGCTGAGCTTCGAGTAGGTTCGGGCATAACGTTAGCTTTTTAGGGCGCTTTGCTGGTAATGTGTGTTGCCGGCAAAGCGCCTCGCTGCATTTAGGGAAAGACGGGGATAATAGTCGTCTCGAATAACATTCTGAGAGGGGATCGCATGATTTCGTTTGATTACAAGCCTCAGGGCGTGTGTGCTCGCAATATTCACCTTGACCTTTCCGATGACGGCAACAAGGTGATGGGCGTTGAATTTACCGGCGGCTGCGACGGCAATCTCAAGGCTATCTCCAAGCTGGTCGAGGGCGCTCCTGCCGATCGCGTAATCGAGGTTCTCGCCGGTAATACCTGCGGTATGAAAAAGACCTCCTGCGCCGACCAGCTTACGCGCGCTATCGAGGCCGCTCGCGCCGAGATCGCCTAATGGGTATCGCCGATCACATCAAGAACGGAATATCGCGTCGCGGCTTCGTACTCGGTGGGGCTGCCGCGGGCGCTGCCACGGTACTTGCCGGATGCTCGAAAAAAACGGGCACCAGCGATGATGCCGCCGGCGAGCCGCAGGTTATCAAGGACGATTCCAAGATCATCTCGATTACGGATGAGTACGAGGCAGTCGACATCGATCTTGAGCCGGCGGCGTCGTGGACGCTGCCTCTGGGTACGCTGCTGTACTACTGCGACGGCGATTACGCTGCGGCGATGATGGCGCCCGCATCGGCGCTGCACGCCAATACACTCGGTGTGCTCAACCTGGGTGATGGCTCGCTTACCACATTAATCGAGGATCCTATCGAGGGCACGGGATATGCATTCTACGATGTCCGTGCCGGCGACGGCGTATTCGCGTGGGTTGAGATGAACTTTGCCAATTCATCGTGGAAGCTCTACGCTCAAAATCTGTCGGGCGCTTCGCTCTCTGGCGACGTGGTTGAGCTCGATCGAGGTGGCAAGGACTATGATCCGCCCCTGTTTACGGCGTTCGGGTCATCGGTCATCTGGTATAAAATGCCTTCGGCAGGCGGCAATAAAACGAGTAGTGATTCGTTTTGCTATCGTCGCTCGCTTGATGAATCCAAGGCCGAGGTAATTTGGAAATCGACGGGCCGCTTTGCATCGGCCCCGCGCGCGAGCGACGGCATTTTGACCATCTCGCCGCGTGTCCGCAACGACGAGGGCGTCTACTACGGCATAACGGCAATCGATCTGACCGACGGCAACAACACCAAGCGTGCCCAGTTGGTCCTCCCTTCGTCAGTTTCGCCTTTCGAGGCCGTGTATATGGGCGATACCTTCGTGTTTTCTATCGAGGCGGCCTATAGTGGCGTGGGCAGCCTGGGCAATATGGGCACGTATATCGGTAATGAGGGAGGGCCGTACCTCTTCCTGTCACGCGAGCCGCTCGCATGTGCGGCTGGCAAGAAGAATAAATACCTTGTTAAGGTACAGGCGTCGCATTTCCTGATCGACACCTCTGCCAAGACCTATGGCTCGCTGCTGTCGCCCGACCGCGCTTTGGAGTATGGCGATTATCCAGCTACGGCGGGAAAATCGGACTCATTCCTTACGTACGCCACGGTGCGCAACAGCCAGGGTATACCAGAGACAGTCACTGCACGCCTATTCTCTCTTTAAGCTTAGAGGGGTTAAAAAGGCGCCAACAGGGGAATAAACGCGTTGTAATTGTGAGTACCGCCCGCCGAGCTGCCGCGTCATAGCGGCATCTGGCGGGCTCAGGTGCGTTAAAATGGGCTTGTTCTTAGCTAATTGAGACAGGGGGGCCGTGTTATGGCTTCAGATGCAAAAAAGATTCTGCTGGTCGAGGATGAGAAGGCAATCCGTGACGCCGTCGCTGCCTATCTCGAGCGCGAAGGCTACTGGGTTGTGGGCGTCGGCGACGGCCAGTCCGCGATCGAGGAGTTCGAGAAGCATCAGTTCGACCTGGTCGTGCTCGACCTTATGCTCCCCAAGATCCCCGGCGAGCGTGTTTGCCGCACCATTCGCGATACCTCGGATGTCCCTATCATCATGCTGACGGCTAAGGGCGAGATCGAGGACCGTATTATCGGTCTTGAGCTCGGCGCCGACGACTATCTGATTAAGCCGTTCTCGCCGCGCGAGCTCGTCGCCCGCGTTCGCGCTCTGTTCCGCCGTGCCCATCAGGCCGACGAGCCCGCCGTCGAGGTACTCGACTTCGGCGATCTGGTCATCGATATCTCGGGCCACAAGATCTTGGTCGAGGGCAAGGAAGTCGATCTGACGGCTTCCGAGTTTAAGCTGCTCACCACGCTTGCCCGCCATCCCGGCCGTGTGTATAACCGCATGGAGCTGGTCGAGAAAGTGCTCGGGTATGACTTTGAGGGCTATGAGCGCACCATCGATAGCCACGTGAAGAATCTTCGCGCCAAGCTGGGCGATGATCCCAAGAAGCCCAAGTGGCTCTACACCGTCCATGGTGTCGGCTATCGCTTCGAGGCTCCGGCCAAGACCGATAAGTCGGACGAGAAATAGGGAAATCACATATGACACCTGCGCGCTTTGAAATCGGACAAAAGCACAAGCAGGAGAGCGAGGCGGGTTCCAAGGCTAGTTGGAACACGCCTCGTTCCGATTCACGGCCAACGATGAGCTATCCCTCGCGCATGGCACTTGCTTTTGCTCTGACATCGCTCATGACGGTATTGGTGCTGGTGGGCGTTGTCTCTGTTGTGTGGGGCACGGTCTTTTCGGATTACACACGCTCCAATATCGTCGAAATCGCAAATTCCGCTGCCGAGAAGTTGGCGACCTCATATGAGGAAAACGGCTCTTGGACCGCGGGAGAACTGCGCACGGTCGCAACGTCGAGTTTGGTTTCCGACGATCTGGGCATGCAGGTCGTCAATAAAAAGGGTGTGATCGTTTATGACGATTCCTGGCCCTCGGCAAGCGCCACCGCCGATGTACGCGAAAACCAGGCTACGACCGACGACACGAGCGGCAAGAGGGCATCGCATAGCCCGGTCTCGTCTGCTCCAACCGACTCCGATAGCGTTGCTAACGTCGAGATTGTAACGTCTTCCGGCGAGCATGTCGGACAGGTAAAGCTGTGGGCCATCGGCTCCGACGCTCTGCTCACCAAGGCGGACTCTGCGTTTAGGGAGAAGACCTTTAACGCCATGGCCCTCGCCGCGGTTGTTGCAATCTGCATTTCGGTCGTTATCGGATCGCTCGTGTCGCGCATGCTCACCAAACCGATTCATCGCATCACCAGTACCGCAAAGCAAATCCGTGACGGCGACCTGTCGGCTCGCACGGGGCTGCGCGGTGATGACGAGATCGATCAGCTGGGTGAGACCTTCGATGAGATGGCCACCTCGCTCGAGAAGGATATGAAACACGAGAAGCGCCTGACCTCAGACGTTGCACACGAGCTTCGCACGCCGCTTATGGCCATGCTCGCAACGGTCGAGGCCATGCAGGATGGAGCGTATCCCACCGACGATGAGCATTTGGAGACCGTTGCTTCCGAGACGCGTCGCCTGGCTCGTCTGGTGCAGCAGATGCTCGACCTATCGCGTATGGAAAACAGCACGGCTCCGCTCAATCTAGAACCGGTGGACATGGTTCCGTTCGTGCGATCGATTGTGAACGGCCAGGAGCGTCTGTTTGCCGACCGTGACCTTCGTCTTCGCTTTGCAGATGAAACCCAAGGGCACGACGATGTCGTCGAGGCCGATCCCGACATGATCACGCAATGTGTTATCAACCTCATGAGCAACGCCATGCGCTACACCCCCGAGGGCGGTTGGGTCGTGGTGTCGGTGCTCAGTGACCGCAGGCACGTCAGCATTGCCGTTTCTGATACCGGCATCGGTATTGCCAAGGACGATCTGTCGCGCATTTTCGGGCGGTTTTGGCGCGCCGATGCCAGCCGCGCCCGCGAAGCTGGCGGCCTGGGCGTCGGCCTCGCCGTGACCAAGCAGATCGTCGAGCGTCACCATGGCTACATATCCGTGGAGTCGGAGCTTGGAAAGGGTACGACTTTTACAATTCATCTGCCCCGCGAGCACATGGCGGACGCGGCATCTACTACAATGGAGCACTAGCTTTTCGCTATTCGGTGAAGGAGGGGCCGTGTCCCTGCCGCTCCGAGTTTGCGAAAACATGCGGGAAAGAACCCGCATTTCTGTCGTATTTAGGTAAGGAGTGACTCACGTGACAACGATGGAGCGTCGTCCGGATTCCCGTGGCAAGGTTCGTGATATTTACGATGCCGGTGAAAACCTGCTGATGGTCGCCACCGACCGCATTTCTGCGTTCGACTTCATTCTTCCCGACGAGATTCCGTTTAAGGGAGAGGTGCTCAATCGCATCTCGGCATTCTGGTTCGATAAGTTTGCCGACATCGTCCCCAACCATCTCGTTTCCATCGACCCGGCGGATTTCCCCGAGGAGTTTGCTGAGTATCGTGACTACCTCGCTGGCCGCGCCATGCTGGTTAAGAAGGCCCAGACGATTCCTATCGAGTGCATCGTCCGCGGCTATCTGACCGGTTCGGGCAAGAAGACCTACGACGAGAACGGCACCGTCTGCGGCATCCAGCTGCCTGAGGGCCTGACCGAGGCTTCCAAGCTTCCCGAGCCGTTGTTCACGCCGTCCACGAAGGCCGAGATCGGTGACCACGACGATAACATCTCGTTCGAGCGTTGCTGCGAGATCGTGGGCGAGGACATCGCCACGCAGATTCGTGACCTTTCCCTCAAGATCTACAAGGCCGCTGCCGAGTACGCCGCGACCCGTGGCATCATCATTGCCGACACCAAGTTCGAGTTTGGTGTCATCGATGGCAAGGTCACGCTGATCGACGAGTGCCTCACGCCCGACTCCAGCCGTTTCTGGCCTGCTGCCAGCTACGAGGAGGGCAAGATCCAGCCTAGCTACGACAAGCAATTCGTCCGCAATTGGCTCAAGGCCAACTGGGATATGACGGGGGAGACCCCGCACCTGCCCGCCGAGGTCATCGATGGCACGTCCGAGCGCTATCGCGAGGCCTTCCAGATCATCACGGGCTTCCAGTTCACAAGCATGAAGGAGAACGCATAAGTGAGTACCCGTAGCGCCACGAACAAGCGCACGCAATCCCACGAAGTTACCGGGGTTGCGCGCAAGTCTGCCGCATCTGCTAAGCCCGCCCGCCAAGCAGCGAGCTCCGTTCGCGTCGTGCCGGCTTCGTCTAAGGCACGCCGCAAAGAGCTCGAGAAGGGCGAGAACCTCGAGGGCCTCTCTAAAGAGGAGAAGCGCGCCCGCAAGGCCAAGCAGCGCGCCAAGGAGGACCGCATCTATACGGTGTCGAATATCCTCCTCAAGCAGGACGAGGACTACACCAAGCGCCGTCGCATCTGGTGGATTGTGCTCGCCATTGGCATGGTGCTCGTCGTGGCAATTTGGGCCTCGCTGTACTTCGCTCCCGCTGGCATGGTGTCCAGCCCTGTCCAGATGGTCGGCATCGTTTTGTCCTACGTCATCATTTTGGGCGACTTTATCTATGACTTCGCTCGTATTCGTCCCTTGCGCAACATGTACCGCGCGCAGGCCGAGGGCATGTCCGAGAACAAGCTCAACGCTCTTATTGAGCGCGCGGCTGCCGAGGAGGACCAGAAGGACTCCAAGAAGAAGTAGCGTTTGCATACATACTTATCGCTAAGATATAAGGCGCGTCGTTTTTGCGGCGCGCCTTTTTACTGTTCTATAGATAGATGGAGTGGCACATGATTCGAGCTGCCCTGACGGTCGAAGAGGCTCTGGAGGGCATGAAGGCCCTGGAGCCCAAGATTAAAAACTACGCGCGCCTGGTCGTCCGCAAGGGCGTAAACGTCAAGCCCGGCCAGGAGGTCGTCGTTCAGTCTCCGGTCGAGTGCGCGCCGTTTGCGCGCGTGGTGGTCGCGGAGGCCTATGCTGCCGGCGCCGGCCACGTGACGGTCATTTGGGCCGATGATGCCGTGACGAGGCTCACGTACGAGCATGTCGAGAAAAGCTATTTTGAGCAGACGTCCGAGTGGAAGCGCATGCAGCTGGATTCCTTGGCCCAGGATGGTGCCTGCTTTGTCTTTATCGAGGGTGCGGATCCTGCGGCCCTCAAGGGCATCGATCCAGCCAAGCCGGCCGCGGCATCAAAGGCGAGGAATACGCAGTGCAAAGTTTTCCGCCGTGGACTGGATTACAACATCAATCCGTGGTGCATCGCCGGCGCTCCGGTCGTGGCTTGGGCGCACGAGGTGTTCCCGGGAGACGCCGATGAGGTTGCAATCTATAAGCTGTGGAATGCGATTCTGCACACCGCGCGCGCCGATGGCCAGGACCCAGAGAGCGACTGGGAACTCCATGACGCCGCATTCGAAAAGAACCTGCGTTTCCTGAACGACAATCGTTTCGACTACCTGCATTACACCGCGGCAAATGGAACCGATCTGACGATTGGCATGACGAAAGGTCACGAGTGGGCCGGCGGCAAGGGCAAGACGCCCGATGGGCACCCCTTCTTCCCCAACATTCCCACCGAGGAAGTCTTCACTTCGCCCGATCGCATGCGCGCCGACGGTATCGTGTACTCGGCCATGCCGCTCATCCATCACGGCAATAAGGTCGAAGATTTTTGGATTAAGTTCGAGGGCGGCCGCGTGGTGGACTACGACGCCCGCGTGGGCAAGGCAACGCTCGCAAGTATCATCGATACTGACGAGGGCGCTGCTCACCTGGGAGAGGTCGCGCTCATTTCCAAGAACACGCCGATCCGCGAAAGTGGTGTTCTGTTCTACAATACGCTCTATGACGAGAACGCTAGCTGCCATCTCGCGCTAGGTGTCGGTTTCCCCGAATGCATCGAGGGTGGGTATGACATGTCCAAGGAGGAGCTTCTGGAGCATGGCGTTAACGTCTCGAGCACGCACGTCGATTTTATGATCGGCACGGACGACATCGATATTGTGGGCATTACGCCTGATGGACGTGAAGTTGTGATTTTCCAGAACGGCCAATGGAGTTGGGAATAGTCCCAGACCGTGGTACAATGCCACCCGCGGGCCGTTAGCTCAGCTGGCAGAGCAGGGGACTTTTAATCCCAAGGTCCAGGGTTCGAACCCCTGACGGCCCACCCAAAGATTGTTGAGACGGTCAACTTCGGTTGGCCGTCTTTTTTGTTGCCGGTGCACGGGTTCGAACCCGTATCTAGCTATATATAAGAACGCTTGGCGAACAAAACCCGCCTTTTACCGATGGGAAACAAATAACTGATGCCTTTGGAGTAAAGTAGCGCTCCAGAGATGACCGATGTCTCAATACACATAAAACAGCTGGTCATCGCCAATATCAGAAGCCAATGCTTCAGTTTTAACCTCAGTGATGCGACTGAGGGACCTATTCATTTGTGAACAAAATATGGAGTGCGCGATTCCCGCCCCCGGGGCCCCTCCGGTCTGGCAATATGTCTCCTTGCCGCGCGGCCCGGTGGAACCGGATCAGCCGCGGGGCGTGCACCTTGAGAACCGGATACTGCGAGGATGGACACTCCAGATGTGTCGC
>OGOY01002055.1_pt1 | contig 19104 bp, 20 predicted proteins | sample 1552811 | NCBI WGS metagenome assembly OGOY01 (sample SAMEA2580132, study PRJEB22360) | human gut metagenome | biome: human gut; feature: human-associated habitat; material: faeces | place: Denmark | collected 2008/2010 | reverse complement strand
ACGAAAGCCTTATCTGGTACAAGTCAAAGATTGAAAAACAGCGAGGAGAGCGCGTGTGAAAACAATTTTCTGCTGCGTGAGGATTTTAAGAAATTCAACCGCTATCAGCAGCAGACATAATTGTTTCCAGCGCATCGCCCATTGCACCGCCCAAGGTGCGGGCTCCCATCGCGTCCAGTCCAATGGCAACGCCCGCCTGTGGAATTAAAGCCAGACCAAGGTTGTTGCGAACTTCTTTGTTCTTTCCGGCAAGCAGGCAACCCAAGAAGGCGCCGCTGTATTTGCCGAGTATTCTTGTGACAAAGTAGACCACACCGACAGCCAGCAAAGAGGCCGAACCGATATGATCGGAGGAGCTGAAAATAGCACCCAAATCAAAGTTGAGACCAGACCGCACAAAGAACAGCAAGAGCAGCGGAGGGCTGAAGTAATTCAGCTGCTTAAAAAGTCTTTCGTCGTCGGAGGTGTTGATGTAAATCATCGACATGGACATACAGCCCAGTAGCGACGAAACGCCCATCAGCGCACAAATTCCGCAGAATGCAAAGAGCAGCGCAATAGATAGATTAGGCGATTGTCGGTGGATCGCTTGTGAAGAAGAAACTTCAAAATCAAACCAAATACGCCGCCCAGCGCAAACGCGAACAAGTTCATCATTATCGGACGCAGCACATTTTGCGCCTGAAAATTGCCGGTCATGGAGACCAAGGCGATGGAAATGGCGATGCTGTACGCGACAAGCCCCACCACATCGTCCAGTGCGACCACCTGCAGAAGGGTGTCTACAAAATCGCCCTTTGCGTGCGTCTGGCGAATCGTCATCATGGTAGACGCGGGTGCTGTGGCTGACGCCAGCGCGGCAAGAACGACGGAAAATACCATATCAAGACCAAGCACATAATGAGTAGCGATAAACACCGCAATGGATGCCAAGCACGCCTCAAGAAACGTAATAAGCAGCACCTTAACGCCGCTTTTTTTCAGTGTAGAAAAACGGAAAAACTCGCCCGTGCTGAATGCAGTGAACGCCAAGGCGATGTCTGCAATGAAATCCATCCTCTCGATAAGACCTATCGGGATCAGGTTTAAGCAGTACGGACCCATCAAAATGCCGGCAACAATGTAGGCCGTGACATTGGGGAGTTTCAGGCGTTTGGTAATTCTTGTCATGGCAAACCCGCCAAATAACATTAAAGAAATCGATATAATCACTATCGAAACCGAGGATGTAATATTCAATTTTTCAATCAGGGGCGTGGTCACTGTCTCGCATTCCTTTCTTAAAAATCACTCGGTCAGGCATTCGCAGGCCAATTTCATACAATAAGATGTTATCCTTGTTCGTTTCTGAAATCTCGCACTGCTTTTGCGTTATCTGAGTTACAGATTATCTTTGATGTATTATCCTTCACGAGTATTGCCTGATCATTGCTTATGGGACGGACATCCAATTCCGAGAACTTTTCCAGTATTTCCTCCGATGCTTTTCTATAAACCTCATCAAGATAGTGCGGCAAAATATAGTATTTTACCAGCCCAAGCCCGGCATCGTCTTGCTGCGAATACTCCGGCGGTTTTTTATCCATTGGCTCAATATAAGTAATCGTCGGCGCGCAAACAATAGCCCCTGCCGACTCGCCCACCATAAGTTTGCCGCGCTGCAGTTCTTTTTTCAGCAATTTGTCTGTTCCTGATTTTCGCAGCGCATCCATAAGGAAGAACGAATTGCCTCCTGAAAAGTAAATGCAATCTGCCTGCGCAAAGGCTGCCTTGATTGTATTCCTGTTTTCCTTAGAAATATCAATTTCTGTAACGATTGCTCCCATTTCGCTGAGCAACTCCCGACCCGCCAGCACATACCGCGAAACCCCTTCTTTGGCTGCGGCTGTCGGGATAAATGCAATTCTCTTATTTTGCAAATTTTCTTTAATAAGAGTCCCCACGTTGCAAAAACGTGAGCATAAAAACAAATTCATAATCCATATTTCCTTTTTTGGTAATCTGATGTCCTTTTCGGGTCGTTCTGATTGAATATCATTGCCGACTCTTTTAGTAAAACGAGAAGAGCACTGTATGGTAACAGCGCTCTTCTCGTTGCGTTGAGAGAAACTTGTGTTATTGGGGCAGGCAGAAAAGGATTCATATGTCTTGTGTAATATGCCGTATAAAGACTTACCGAATCAGCACAACAGCAACATCATTTACATTGGTTCCTGTCGGACCGGTAAAAAGCAATCCTTTCGCCGTCTTCAGCGCCGTGTAGGAATCATTTTGGTTGAGAGAATCCACCGGGTCGATTTGCGCCGCCCGCAAGGTTGTCAGCGTGTCGCCGTCCACATAGCCGCCCGCCGCATCTGTCGGACCATCGGTACCGTCTGACCCAACACTAAAAACCGCCGCATTGCAGCCCGAAATGCCGGGTGCAGCCGCCAGCGCCAATTCCTGATTGCGCCCGCCCTTGCCGTTTCCGATAATTTTGACCACCGTTTCGCCTCCGGCTATGAACGCCATGGGTTTGTCGGGGTGCTGATGTGTTCGGGCAATTTCCGCAAGGAACAGCCCCGCCTCCCGCGCCTGACAAGCCAGCTGATCGGTCAAAAGGATCGGCGCATAGCCAAGTGCCTGCGCCGCATCGGCAGCTGCCGCGCAAAGTTCCCGAACACTGCCTGTAATGCGCGTTGTTACGTTATCTATTTGCTTGGGTGTTTCTTTGCGAAGGCAAGCCAGCGCATCGGCGGACAGATGTAAGCCGTACTTTTTAACGACATTCTCCGCATCCTTGCAGGTAGACGAATCGGCACAAGCCGGTCCGCTTGCAATCATATCCAGCGGGTCACCCAAGACATCGCTCAGGACGACGCACAGCACATGTGCCGGGGCGCATGCCATAGCAAAACGCCCGCCTTTTACGGCAGACAACCGCTTGCGGATGGTATTGATCTCCACGATATCGGCACCGCATCCCAGCAGCTGCTGTGTGATATCCTGCAATTCATCCAAAGGGATCAAAGGCTTTTCCAGCAGGGCGCTTCCCCCGCCGGACAGAAGAAACACCACCGTATCCTGCGGCGTCAACCCCTGAACAAGGTCAAGCGTCGCCTGCGTACCCCGGCAAGAGCCGTCATCCGGGACAGGGTGTCCGCCCTCAAAGCAGCGGATATGGGCAATCGGTCCTTTTATATGCCCATACTTTGTAACAACCACGCCATCCGCAACACGATCCCCCAGACAGTCAGATGCCGCGTTTGCCATCTGCCATGCCGCTTTTCCTGCTGCCACCAGAACGATTTTTCCGGTTCCAAAGCGATACCCTTGCAGCGCACGCACTACGGCAACATCCGGCAAAACCGCGTGAATTGCCGCAGAAACGATAGATTCCGTATGTTGATGAAGTAATGAATTCATATGCTGTGTTCTCATTTCCCGCCTACGGCGTATGTGCTTTCTATCTGCGTAAGGACGGCATCCGGGAAAACCCGTCTTGCCTCCTGCAGCAGCGCTTGAGCTTGCTCGGAATGATAATGTGTCATAAACAACTGTTTGACGCCCGCATCCTTGGCGGTCTGCGCCGCGGTATGCGCGCTCAGGTGATGGTTTTCCTCTGCCGTTTCCCCTGCACAGAAGGTGGATTCACACAGGAACGCATCCGCCCCGGACGCAACCTTGTATAATCCATCGCACACACCGGTATCCCCGCTGTAGGCAAAGGTTTTTCCCTCCGCTGAAATCCTTACCCCGTAGGATTCAATCAGATGCTTCACCGCAAAGAACGTAAAATGCACTTCATCGAAGTCATACGCTGCGCCATCCTTGATCGTATGGATTTGGAACACGTCGTTCGTGCATAGCTCCTCGCTTGCCCATTGCGGCAAGGCGGGGATAAATAGTGGGATAGGCTTCAGATTTTCACCGTAGGCACGTTTTGTTTCTAACGCATACTTGGCACAGAACAGATCCCCAAAATGGTCAAAATGCAGATGACTTATTATGATTGCGTCCAACTGCGTAAGCGGCAGATGCTTTTGCAGCTTTGCTGCCGAACCGTTTCCCATATCCAGCAGGATTCGTTTGCCCTTTGTCTGCAGCAGATAGCACGAACAGGCACCATCTGCCTCCGGGCAGGTTGCATTGTTACCGAACACAGTCAGTTTCATACAAGTTCCTCCAAAAAGACAAGCTGCCCCGATTGTTCTTCGCAATCGGGGCAGCAAATTTCACTGCAACAAGAAATAACTCAGCTGTCCCTGCGGTACAGTGATGGTAATCGGATCGGTGCCGATCATCGAGCTATCCTGGATAGCCGTATCCATAGATTTCGTATCCTTAACGATACTGCCGTGCAAATCCTTCATCCGGAAGGACACGTCCTGTGTGCTGTCATTGGCAAGAATCACGAGTTTTTCGCCGTTTTCAAGCGCCCAGCAGGATGCAAAGCACTGGTTCGGTACGTTCTCCAGCCACAAATCATCCAGATACTGGGCGTGCTTCAGCAGGGGCTGAAGGCTTCCTCGGAAGGCAGTTGCCATCATTCCATAGTCATGATATGCACTGTCCTCCGGGCGAAGGCGGCTGGTGATGCCAAGCCACAAAATGCTGCCCAGCGTAATGGCTCTGTGCAGGTCCTTACGGAACCATTCGGGACGGTCTTTTTCTTCCGCCCAGCTTCTGGGATTTACCATATTGACCTGCGTAAACTCCGGGAAAGTATACTTGAACACATTATAGTGTTCATCGTACTCAGCGCCATTCCAGGTCAGATTTCCCCAAGTATAACTGCCGTAAATATCGCCGCAGTTCTCGGTCATAATGTAGGCGTTCGGGTTATAGGCCCGCAGGCGCTCCAGCAAGTTTTTCAGCACATATACATAGCCGTTGTTGAACTCCCCGATATTGTCATGCGTGTGCTCGCTGCAATAGCACGGGAAAGGCTCTGCCGATGCAAGCTGATCCAGATAAATACCATCGCAGCCATACGCTTTTACGCAGAATTCTGCCGTATCCAGCAGATACTCTCTCCACAGGGCGTCCGAGGGGCAGTTCACGGTGAAATGTTCCGGACCATAGGTTTCCCGGTACATCTCGCCCTTCTCGTTCCGCATGGCCATCTTCTCGCCAACCAGCTTATGGAAGTCCGATTTCAAATCAAATATGCGCGCGTTGATATACAGCGTGGACATACCGCCATGATTGCGGACATATTCCAGCCCGCGCCGGAATTCCATGGCGCTGCCGAGTTCCATATCGGGATAATACTCCGGATAAAAGGAGTCAAAGCCCGTGCGGTTCCAGCTTGCAATAAACATATGCCTTGCGCCCCATGCCTTGCCTGCCTCAAACATAGCCGGGATGTCTTTGAAGGTATGCTCCACCTTGCCGGTACGCTTAAAGTTGTAGCACTGGTTCAGGGCATATTCATTTTGTAAATACTCGGGGTTATGGTCAAAATCCAGATAAGGAGCGATGTATTCCCGATACACCTTGGAGCCGTAATGCCAATCCTTGTCGGAAAGGCATACAACATAATCCCCGGTCTGATAGGTTTCCCCTTGCTTGATTCGGAAATATTTACGGAAGGCAAATGCCATCCAAGGATTTTCTCTGTCGCCGCTGGTTTCTGCTATAACGCCGGTCACCGGGAATCGGGGGTCATGGCTGCCAATATAGAATCCACCGCAACTATTGTAATAGTACATCCAGCTCATGGAGGCTAAGCCGCAGTAATTGATCTCACGGCGATAGATATCCTCAAAGGGTACGCTGCAGCCACGCCAGAAAGTCAGACGGTTCTCAGCGTAATTATATACCGGATCTTCTGTTTTGTCACCTGCGTGGTGCGGGTAAATAAGATAATCTTTCTGTCCGTTGCCCAGATAGATGCCGCCCAAGTGCGGCATCAGAATCTCGGTCACATCGATTGTGCTGTGATTGCAGATTTCTGCAGAAAACACCAGCCGATCCTGCTCGCAACGGCAGGGCACCTTTGCGGAAATGTCATATTCTCCGAAGGAATCATAGCTCAGGATCAGCGCGTCAGGGGCTTCTGCCTCGTCAGAAATATGCCCCGACAGTTTGACCCGTTCGCCGTTCTTCAAGCCATAGAGTTCAATCAACGGGTCGCGCGGCGCGCAGCGGACATAGTTGGTATTGGTAGAAAGATTCCACAGTTCCGTGAAATTTCCGATCTTACGGTCGAAACAAGCCCTGATTTTATCGGTTCTCAATTCCATAGCAGTATACCTTATCAATAACCAAATTCGTTATAGCGTTCCAGCGCCTCACCGTTGATTTTGGGAGCATTCGGCATATGGTTGGAGATATAGACACTGGGTTTCAGCCCCTTTGCCAGCAGCTTTTCCACCACTGTGCTTTGCAGCGCCCACATCAGATAGCTGGCGCTGATACCGCTTGCCGGGCAGATACTCTGTCCCAACGCAGGCACATCGACCAGCGTATCACCATAGTTCGTGCAGTTATCAATACAGTAGGTACAAGCCTCAAAAAGGCGCTTTCCGCTGGGGTGCTTGCTTGTCAGGTGGCTGGAGTATTCGACAGACGTCAAAGCGATTGTGGCACAGCCCATCTCGTTCGCCTTAATGGCAAGGTCTACCGGGAAGTAGTTGTATCCCGATACAGAACCGATCATAATGACATCTTCCGGCAGAACATTGGCTCTGCCCAGCACATAATCCGCAAATCCGGGAATGCTGTCATATCCGATGATACCGCGCGCCGGAGAAGGGCGATACCGCACCGGGTTCTGGATTTCACAGGTGATCTTGATGGGCTTTATCGCCATCATACCGCCGGTTCGACCGACGGCCTCAAACATCAACATATGCCCGGTGTCCATAATATGCCATGCGCCGCCTTTTTCCAGGCGATTCGCAATTTCATCGGCAGCTGCAAGAATCGCTTCCCGCTGGGTGTTTTCTGCCTTGGTCAGCACGTTTTTCATGGCAGAAAAGTACTCATCCATTAACATAGGTTGTCCCCCATTCAGCTTGTATATTTTTCAAAAAGTCTTCACGCGAATCCATGCGGCCGACAATCTCGTACATCACAAAAAGTGCCGCGCCGACAATGGGTTCAAACATAGGTTTCCTGTAACTGCATTGCGGCAGTTTCTCTTTTAAGGCAGACTCAAAGCGTTTCGTAAAAATGTCGCCCATATGGCTGGTTCCGCCAAGTAAGGATACCGGCAGTTCATCGTTTCCTACACGCCTTGCCACGGCAGCCGCCAAGTCCGCCAGACATACAGATGCCTCATCCAGAATTCCCAGCGCATCTATGTCCCCTGCCTTGGCAGCTTCTGCCACCGTATAAGACAGCTTTGCTATTTTTTCCCGTGTAAAGTCCGGTTTATATGCGCCCTGCCTTAACGACGGGATACTCTCCATATGCAGCTGCTTCAGTGCCAGCGTTTGCAGCAAGGTGTTGGTACTGCCGCGATCCCATTGCTGTGTGATCCTGTCCAGACACATCAGCCCCATATGGTAACCGCTGCCTTTGTCGCCAAAGAGTGGTCCCCATCCGCCGACGGATATCCAACTTCCCTTTTTATCTCTGCATACAGCAAAGGAACCCGTTCCGGACAAAACGGCAATGCCTCCCGGTTCCCCCAAGGCTCCGTAATACGCGTTATACTCATCGCCTAATACCATCAGCCTTGTTTTCGGAAAACGATCACGCACCGCATTGGCGGAATTTTTGAAGCCGGGAATGAACAGACAGATTTCATTCAGATCTGTATCCCGGATACCTGCCTGTTGCAGACAATCCGAGATGCCGCCGCACACAGCATCTGCAGCGGCATCCGGGTTTATAAAGATGGCATTGGTTCCCTGTGTCTTACTGAAGCCATGTATATGTCCGGACAGATCAAAGAGCATATATTCTGTTTTGGTTCCCCCGCCGTCACACACCAAATACATGGTCATCACCTCCATCCATCAGGAAAGCGCCGGGATTCTTGTGCGGTACAGTGCAACAGCCTTGGCGTTAAACTCATCGCCACCGGGAATATTGGCACTGCGCAATATCGGGGGAATTTCGCCGTTTTTCAAGTACAGGTTTTCGATTTTCAGAACAATTCTCTGTGCGATAAACAGGCTGCCGAAGGTAGAGGCACCTCCCGTCACCTGATTGGTTCCGGGAACGGTAAAGACGCCATCTCCAAAGGGCGCATGGTTATCGATCACGATATCCGACACATCACACAGATGCTTTCCGATGGCACTGCGCGGTTTCAGCTGCTCCGAGATCGTCTTGGACGTGACGCATACAACCGTCAGCCCCTTTTGCTTTGCGTACAGCGCAGCTTCAACCGGCACGGTGTTGATGCCTGTGTTGGAAGAGATGATGATCGTGTCGCCCTTTTGCAGGGATGCCTTGCCCAAGACCTCCGCAGCCTTGCCGGATTTGCGTTCCATCTGTGTGCTGGTTATCGCGCCGGTGTGGAGCATCAACTCATCCGATAAGATGGGGTTAATGGGAACCAGTCCGCCGCTTCGATAGAACATCTCCTCGACGATCATGTGGGAATGACCTGTTGAAAAGACGTGCAGCAAACCACCGTTTTTGATGGAATGGTAGGCTGCCTCCGCGGCTGCTTCCATCGGTTCCTGCTCCTGCTGCTCGATGCGATTCAGCATCTCATAGATTTTGGACAGATAGCTTCCGTCAGGCAGGAGTTTTTCTGTCATAAGGCCCTCCTTTCTAAAAAAGGGCGGCATATTGCCGCCCTTCCTTCCGGGTCGTACCGGTGAGCCAATTATTTGTTAAGGATCTCTGCTGCCTGCTCGTCCACGCGGGTCTCAAATTCTTCCGGCGTGATTGCACCGGCCCACAGGGACTCGCATTCCTTCTGGAACATGGTCTGGAAAGCAGAACCATTGAGGTTCGTGGGATAAGGAACGGCAGTTTCCAGAGCTTCCACGAAGTACTTGTTATAGGGAGCCTTTGCCTCAAACGCAGTGGTATCGACCAGCTTAGATGCGGGCAGACCGAAGTTCATATCCAGAGCGATCTGCTGACCTTCCTTACCGGACAGGAACTCCACAACACGCCAAGACAGATCAGGGTTCTTTGCGGTTTTGGGGATGACCCAGGTGTTTACGAAAGAAGAAGTCTTGCTAACGCCATCGATGGAAGGCATGGGCAGAACAGTGTACTCCGTGCCGTTTGCATCCATGTTAGAAGCAGTGGACAGGGCACCAATCTGCATGGCAACCTTGTTTGCCATAAAGGGAGCAAACTCGTTGTCGCCGAACTGAGCAGCCTGCGTTGCAGTGGGGCATACCTTGTAGGTGTTGCACAGGTCATACATGAACTGGACAGCTTCCTTGGTCTTGGGGTCGGTAGACAGAACGCTTGCCTTGCCGTCTTCGCTGTACAGCTTGCCGCCGAAGGCTGCGATCATAGCAAAGGTCTGGTCGGTATAGTTCTTCCAGTAATAGCCCCACTGTGCATCGGCACCGGAACCCTTGGTCAGCTGCTTTGCCACCTCGACAAAGTCATCCATCGTCCAATCTTCGGAAGGAATTTCCACACCGGCGTCCTTGAACATCTTGGTGTTGATGTACATGACCTTGGGGGTGATGTCGCGGGCAGCCGCATACATCGTGCCGTTCACGGTCAGAGCCTCGGTAACGACGGGATAGAGGGAATCCTTGTACTCTTGGCTGGCCAGATCGTCCAGCGGCATCAGCATACCGTTCAGCGCATAACGGGGCACCTGGTCCATAGCAAGCATCATTACGTCAGGAATCTCACCTGCTGCCAGCTTGGTAATCATGGTGTCCGCATACTTGCTGGGAATGGTAACGAACTCCAGCTTGATATCCGGATTTTCTGCTTCAAAATCCGACTTCATCTTCTGCAGGTGCTCAAATTTGGTGACGTCCCACCAAGTATACACAGTAAGGGTAACAGGGTCTTTCGTTTCAGGGGTCGAGGCAACCGTAGATGTTTCTTCGCTGCCGGAAGCAGCAGGTGCTGCACCGGAGCTTGCGCTGTTGCCGCCGCAGGCAGCAAGGGATAGGATGAATGTCAGAGCCAAAAGCAGTGCAAAGACATTGCGAACGATCTTTTTCATTTCTAGTCCTCCGTTTTGTATGAATATTGTACGACCGTAACAGGTCGCAAGTCCTTGGTTATTTTCCGCCGAAACCGGAGTTCATGGCAGATGCCATGAAGTACTTCTGGAACAGCAGGAATACGATAACGATGGGCACGATGCTGATGGTTGCACCGGCCAGAAGAACTGCCCAGTTGGGATCCCATTCCTTGAGGTATTTAAGACCTACCGTCAGGGTCAGTTTGTCATAGTCGTTGATTACGATCATCGGCCAGAGGAATGCGTTCCAAACACTGCGGAACGACAGAATTGCTGTTGTAGCAATGGCGGGCTTTGCATTGGGAAGAACGATCTTGAAGAACACGCCCAACCGGGAACACCCATCCACGATCGCTGCATTTTCAAGATCCTTGGGGATGCTCAGGAAATACTGCCGGAAAAAGAAGATGTTGAATGCGTTCGTTCCGGTAAACATACTGGTAAGGAACAATGCGGTATAGGTGTTCGCCAGATGCGCATCCACAACGATTTTGTAGTTCGGGATAAGCGTTACATGGCTGGGCACCATCATGGTTGCCACAAACGCCAGGAACAAGATGTTCCTTCCCTTAAACTCCAACCGAGTCAGCGCGTAGGCTGTCAGGGATGCTACGGCAATCATGCATATGGGCATTGCCACAGCGAGGAAGAACGAGTTTATGACAAACTTGCCGAACGGCAGTACCTGAAACAATCGCTCATAATTGTAAAGCGTTGCCGGCTTCGGCAGCAGATCCAGCGGAGAGCCGCCATAAAGCTGTTCCGACGTCTTAAAGGACGACAACACCGACCACACGAACGGATAAATCATCGTCAGCGACAAAAGCACCATAAAGCAGTGATAAACCACTGACCCAATGCGCTTACGGGCCTTGACGCCCAGGGATTTCTGTTTCATTTTATTCTCCTCCCTGTTCGTTGCGGAATTTATACTGGATCAACGACACAACCATAATCAGTGCAAAGAATATCCATGCCAGAGCGGATGCATAGCCCATGTTGTAGCTACTGAAGGCTTGTTCGTAGATGTAATACATCATGGTACTGGTCGAACCCAAAGGACCGCCGGCTGTCATAATAAAGATGGATTCGAACATATTGAACGCTTCGATTACCAGAAGAATCATGACAACAAACGTTGTGTTCGACAAAAGCGGCAATGTGATGCGGAAAAACTTCTGGATTCCGCTGGCGCCGTCCAGCTCCGCTGCTTCGTACAGGGTTTCGGGTATCGTCTGAAGACCGGCAAGGAACATAATCATATAGTAGCCGCCCATCTGCCATACACGCATGATGACAAGTGCCGGCTTGCTCCACGCTGTATCACCCAGCCACATGGGTACGTCATTCAGTCCGATCGCCATCAGGAAGTTGTTGATCAAACCCATATCCGGGTTGAAGATCCACAGCCAAACCATACTGACCGCAACCGTTGAGGTGATGCTGGGCAGGAACAGCGCCACGCGGTAAATATTGTTCACCCAACTGGTCTTTTTGTTGATCAGTATAGCCAGTAAGAGGGAAAGCGCCAGAACGATGGGAACCAGCGTGACGACAAAGTAAAGCGTATTGCCAAAGTACTTATAAAAATACTGGTCCTTCGTGAAGGCTCGGATATAATTGTCAAAGCCAACCCATTTTGGCGTGCTGACCAGATCATAGTCTGTCATGGACAGATAGAAGGAATACAAAATTGAGCCAAAGGTGAAAATGCTAAACCCAATTAGGGCCGGTGAAACAAACAGCCATCCCAAACAGGCTTCGCGTCGTTTCAGCGTCATAAACCGTTTTTTCGGTTCCTTTACTGTCGGATTCATCTGTGTCCTGTGCTCCTTTCAAATCCTGTCAATAAATACATGTTGTTATGTTGTTATAACGACTGTATCGATTTTTTATTGCGTCCTGTGGAACGGACGCAATAAATTGGTTTATTTTTCCAACGTGACATTAAAAACATACTTATCTCCGCGATATACGGATTCCGTATATTCAAACGGAACTCCCGCACCGTCATACGCAGTTCGCGTAATTCTCAGCACAGGCGCGCCGGCTTTGATCTGGAGCTGCTTTGCTTCCTTTGCCTTTGCCAAACCGGATTGAATGCTCTGGATTGCCTTTGCAGGCTCACAGCCGTAACGCTGTCTCAAAAGCGTATAAAGCGACTTGCTCATATCATATGTTTCGATCCCTGCGAATCTGGCGAACGGCAGGGAAACCGTTTCAACCGCCATAGGCACTGCATCCGCACAGCGCAGGCGAGAAATGATGTATACCTTTTGGGTGCCATCCAATTCCAATGCGTTGGCGACCGGCTCACTCGGAAATTCCAAACTCTGTGAAATCAGTGAAGTGGAAGGTTCCATACCAATGCTGCGCATTTCATCGCTGAAACCAATCAAGTGGTTCAATTGCATTCCGGCTTTTTTTGCCGCTACAAAGCTTCCCTTCCCTTGTATTTTGTAGATGTAACCACTCTGCGCCAAGCCATCTAACGCTTGTCTTACCGTAATACGGCTTACGCCGAAAGTCTCGCCTATGGTTTCCTCTGTGGGCATTTTGTCGCCCTCTGCCAACTTTCCTGACTCAATGAGTGACCGATAATAGCTAATGATCTGAGAATATCTTGGTGCAGCTTTCATAATTGTTTGTACCCTTCCCTCTTAGCTTATTCAGTTTTCCCTCATCTACTTGTTATGACAACATAATAACATCATCCTCTCCTGTTGTCAATGCATTTTCACACACATAGGTCAAGTTTGTGAAATACTGCCAATTTGAGCAGTGCCGTTTTATACAAAAAGGCAGTCTTATTGTCAGCGCATTATTTGTAAATACAACTTTGCAAAAATGAGCATTTTGAAATATCATTGTCATAGGAGATTGCGGCACAATTCCCCAAATTCTTAGTTACCCCCGCTGTATCACCCGATACAGCGGTATTTTTATTGTCAAAAAAGGAGTTATTGCAATGTCTAACGAAAACAAAATCCGCATTCTTTATGTTCAGCCGGGCAAATATCCGGAGGAACGGTTTGTTGTGGATGAGCTGCATCCCCTTCAGCAACTTGTCGGCGGGTAGCGGGTTATATTTCTTCCGTCCGCAATCTCCAAGAAAGAACGCCCATTCTCTCTTGAGATATTTCGGCATACGGGGCATCTGCATCACCTCCTTGCCCGCGCCGGGTTTGCGGATTTGCTTTTGAAAATAGAAAAACGCCCAACATCTCCCGAAACTGTTCGCTTTCGGGGCGATTTTGGACGTTTTTGTTTGATATGAGGGGCGTTACGACGGTGGGGAAGCCCGCTATTTGCTGCTTTGTGGCAATAGAAAAGCGCCACATCGCTGCGGCGCTTTTGCTTTGCCCGGAAGATGGAACGGGGGCTGTTCAGTTATCTGTTGTTCTTTCTCTTGCTGGCAACAACGGCTGTTCCAATGGCTGCACTACCGCTGACAAGCATAAGGACAACCAGCAAAGCAGGGTTGCTGGTGTCGCCGGTCTGCGGAATGGTGTACTGAGGTGTGGCTGTTGCAGCAGGTGCCGGAGTGGGCTGTGTTGTCTTGTTAGCGTCCTTGTATTGCAGGGCAGCAAGGGCATCTTCGATAGCCTTTGCCATGGCGTCAACCTCTGCCTGTTGAGTGATGTTCTTGCCGCGTGCAACTGCTCTGATGGCGCATTCTACGCCGGAGAAGTCTTTGTAATCATTTTTGTTCAGTGCATTTGCCCTTGCAATGGCTGCATCGACTCTGGTGTAGTCGGCATCCTTGTACTGCAGGGCGGTAATGGCATCTTCAATAGCCTTTGCCATTGCATCCACTTCGCTCTGTTCAGTGATGTTCTTGTCACGGACAACAGCTTTGACAGCGGCTTCCACGCCGGTGAAGTCCTTGTAGTTGTCCTTGTTTAGTGCATTTGCTTTGGCAATGGCTGCATCAACCTTTGTGTAATCTGCATCCTTGTATTGCAGGGCATCAATCGCATCTTTGATAGCCTGTACCATAGCGTCAACTTCGCTCTGATCGGTGATGTTCTTGTCACGGACAACAGCATTGACGGCAGTTTCCACGGCGGTGAGGTCCTTGTAGTTGTCCTTGTTCAGTGCATTTGCCTTGGCAATGGCTTCGTCAACCTTAGTGTAGTCGGCAGGTAAATAAGTCATTGCAATGGTCTGCGTATGAGTTGCTGTATCAGCCGTAATCGTAATATTGGAATTGAATACCTTGCAATTATCTGCGCTTACTTCGACAGGGTAAGTACCTGCCTCCAAATTGGCGGGGTTTGGTACTACCTGACCGTTCACTTTGATGATTACATTTGTCAGTTCAGCAGGTGTTACAACAAAAGAAACTGCATATTTCGGTGCTGGCAGAATAGGTGTTCCGTTTGAGTTAAGTCGATAATTGCCGCCAGCAGTAGTGATTTCATTAAAGAAATCTTCCGTTTTCATAAAGTCAAGGGTCTCTTCTGTTCCAGCATCCTGATACTTAAAGCAAGCCGGGACATTTTCAGTTTCCATGAAATAATTGTTTTCAAAAGCAGGTGTATCAGAAGAAACACCGCCTGCAATACCACCTAAACGCTTATAAGGTGTAGTAGCCGTATATTGAGATAAATCCATTTCACCAGCGAAATAGCAGTGTCTGATTTCTGTATCTGCACCAACTATCCCTGCAATGCCGCCGAAATCCGTATTTCCCTTGCCAAGAGGAACCATTTTCCCGGTGGAATAACAATTGATAATCTTTGAGGCTTGATACAGCTGCCCAACAATTCCGCCGGTACAGGATGTCCAAGAGGTCATCTCGCCTGTATTAGCACAAAACTGTACGGTACTGTTTTGTGCAAGGCCTACGATACCGCCCATCTGAAAAGAGGTGACATCCTTCGTTATTGAAAAATTTCCCTTGTTTTGGCAGTACTCAATCGTGCTATTTATTGCATATCCGCACATAGCCACAGTACCGTTAATATATTTATCTGTATCCGTGAACGATACATCTGAAACGCAGTCAGAAATTTTGCTGTCTGCTGCAACAACGCCCGCAACTGTTCCAAAAAAGACGGGGTCAGAATTAGACACATTAAGTTTTCCCTGAATTGTCAGACCGGAAATTTCAGCGCCGTAAACCTCGCTGAAAAATCCGAAAGACGGATACGCTGTCTTTCCATAGTTTTCGGAAAAATCTAAATTGGAAATCGTATGCCCGTTTCCGTAAAATTTGCCGCTGAAGTAATGCTGCAGAGTTCCATCAGCAGCAAATACGCTGCCAATTGGTGTCCACGCAACACCTGTTAAATCCAAATCTGCATCCAGCGATACAACCGCATCTGTTTTATCGTCATATTCGCCATTGTCCACAGCTTTTGCAAATTGCAAAAGCTCATCTACTGTTGTGATTGAAATTTTGTTAGCTTCCGCTGCAAACGCCGCCATTGGTACGAAAGTCATGACAAGGCAAAGCGTTAGCAGAAGGCTAAGAACTTTTTTCTTCATTTTCATTCCTCCTGTGTGTTTGAATCATCAAAAATTGTTGCCGCAGTAAGCGTACCGATAAAATAGATTGAAGCATCCGCAATACCTGACAATCAGGCGTAAAGTTTCAGTAGTGTTCCCCCTTCCCACAAAAGAAAAAATCCGAAAACAGGGCATAGTTCACCCTGCTTCCGGATTTTACCTGACGATTTGATGTAATAGAGCTTGACACACTGAATAAAAGGCGCAATACTACTGCCGAGCCGAGCCATTTTCGCGCCTTTGAGCATCATTGTCAAGCCCTCCTTCCGTAATTTTAGTAAGAAAAGAATATCAATTCCATTCCTCACAAATATACATAGATATTATAGCAGATTCTCCATAAAACCACAAGTAGCGCTCAAAATATTGTCGGTCACTATTCTAAACGCATTACCTCTTCCATTACTAGCATATCGTGACACCGGATGTTTGTTAGAAACTGCTCCTTTTCTTCTTGATGATTGTTGTATGAATTTTCCCCTTCGTATCCTTGCTTTCGAGCGATTTCGACACGAATAAGAACTATAATTCATACTAGATTCACCAATCATAAACAAGGAGTGATCTTTTATGAAAAAGGAATTCGCAATGTCGTTATCGCAATCCTATCGGCAGGATCTTCTCGATGCCATTCAGCTGGCTGAACAGGGGATGCTGTTGCCCTCGCAGCAGGCATACTGCTTTGAGGAAATCGAGGACACCAAGGGTACTGCGTTCTATCCTGCAAACGGGGATGAATTGTTCCGGAAGCTGCGCACTGCGTTGGGCGAAAAAGCGCAAATTTCCGAACGCCAGCGCGCGGAAACCGAGCTGCACAAGTTGGGGGTGGAACTCTTATTCCATACCTATATAAACAGGATCACCTTTGCTGAAATTACCCATAACACCGCAGCCCACAAATATGATGCCATTATCTACCTTGATGAGCGTGTCACCAAAGAGGAAAAGCGCGCCAACGCCGCAGCGATGCGCAAGGCGTTTGATGCGTGCCTGGAGGAAAACGGTCTTACGGCAGACCCCACCGCCTTAACTGAGGTGCCCGATCCGTGCGAGGGGCGCTTTGATACATTAGCCGGGGCGATTGCGCATATCGACCATATTCTGCACTTTCCCGACCTGCTGCTTATCTGAAACACCGCGCCTGAAAAAACTTTTTTCAAAATTCAGTATTCAATCGTCAACATATTGGCAATCCCGCGAAAACTGATACATCAATGCTGAACGCTCTACCGCGATTTATATTACAATATTTACATATTATAGTATAAATGGGAAAGGGTGTATCTGCTTGCTCCAGGTAGCCGAATATGAGAATTTTGTCCGTAAGCGCATCACGCAGCTGCGCCATCGCCTCCACGTTTCTGAACATAAAATGAGCCTTGACCTTGGCAAAAGCGGCAGCTATATGCGCAGTATTTCAATCGGCAAGGCAATGCCCTCGATGCACGAATTTCTGCGCATCTGTGATTACCTCGGCGTAACCCCGCAGGAATTCTTTACCGGTGCCGGGGATGAAACCGACCGTATCAGTATCTTTAACCGACTGCAAGACCTCGATGACGGTGACATACAGAAATTGCAGACATTCCTTGGCTGGATGTTAGAAAAGTAAATTCACTTTCTGCCCGACAAGTTTTTGCTTGCCGGGCTTTTTCTTTTCGTAGGGCTTATTTAGTGGAAAGGCGTATTGCATGGCAGATGTGCTTGACGCTCCGGTAAGCGGAGCCATGCCGTATTAAGGCAGGAACCCCGTCAAGCGCCACTGTGTACTTTCAAAAGTCCCTTCGCCGCGTAGTTTTTCGTGTATTATTCGTATGCCAGATGGCTTTTGTGACCATCTGGCGTATTTTTTTGTTCCTTTTTTGCTTTGGCGGCAGAGAACCGCCGTTTTCTGCCCGCGCACCTCCAAATTCTGAGCTTTTTCAATGAAACTCAAAATTCAGGAGGTCTACGATGGCAAAGAAAAACAAGCTATGGTTTAGTGGTGAGGACGCGCAACTGGCTGCGCGCTTTACAAAGTTCATGACCAAGGTGTTGTATGCCCGGCGCGCTTCTTACATTCGTGCACTGATGGTTAAGGCAAAGCATGAGATTTCCATTGAGGAATGCCGTGACGAGGTAGACACAGTGTATAGACGTCTGATGAACCCGATTGAGGAAAGCGTCGAGTCCAAGCTGATGTGGGAAGGAATCAAAAAGTACCTGCACAAGCTGACGCCGAAAGAGTGCGAGGTTATGATTTCCTTATATGTAGATCATCTTTCCGTGCGGGAGACCGCAGCCAAGTTGAAGGTAGATGATAGTACCGTAAGCACGCATCACAAGAATGCCCGCGACAAAATTCGCAATGCGATGGAGGAATAATACTATGGAAGGTTTCAAGGATTTGCTTCTGCGCGCAAAGCGCGGTGATGAGGACGCTGTGGAAAAGTTGTTTGTTCGGTATGAATCGCTCCTGAACAAATGCAGCCGCGTGAACGGTCGCGTGGATGAAGATCTCTATCAGGTCTTGCTGATTGAGTTCTGGAGAGCAATTTCAGAATTCAAGGTCTAAGCATTTTGGGCGGTGGAGCTTGTTCTCCACCGCTTTTTTGCACCATTCCAAAAGAATTGCACTTTGGTTATTGCTAACCAGCAAGTGACGCAGAGATGACGGAGGCAGGATGAATTGAGGGAGACAATGCCTCACACGTAGTCTTCGACACCGAATATCAGCCAGCACACATATGAGGACGGAAAATGTAGCAGCTTTTGAAAAGATTGCTTTTTTCTGCTCAAAGTGCTATAATCGGTATATACCGAATACAAAGGAAGGAAAGCGCCTATGCCAAGACCGCCACGGTGCCGTCGAATTTGTGGCGTACCACAAGTTGATACCTTCTGCCCCAACGGGTGCGAGAATACCGAGCCGATCCTGCTGACGCTGGACGAATACGAGGTCATTCGGCTGGTTGACTTGGAGCAGCAAACCCACGAGCAGTGTGCCGCTCAAATGGACATTTCCCGCTCTACCGTGCAGGAGATTTACGAAAGCGCACGGAGCAAAATCGCAGCGTATCTTGTCCACGGGAAACCGCTGCACATCACCGGGGGAAACTACCGCATCTGCGGAGGACAGGAGGCAGCCCACTGCGGCCGTTGCTGCCGGATGCAGAGAGCCAACATGGAAAAATCAGGCAAAACTTGCAAAGGAGATTCCATTATGAAAATTGCAGTTGCCTATGAAAACGGTCAAATCTTTCAGCACTTCGGTCACACCGAGCAGTTCAAGCTTTATGAAGCTGTGGACGGCAAAATCACTCATGCGAAAGTCGTTGACACCAACGGCAGTGGTCACGGCGCACTGGCAGGCTTCCTAATGCAGCACGGTGTGGACACTTTGGTTTGCGGAGGCATCGGCGGCGGTGCGCAGGCAGCACTCGCCGAAGCGGGCATCAAGCTCTACGGCGGTGTCAGCGGGGACGCTGACGCGGCGG
>OGOY01002036.1_pt1 | contig 19211 bp, 11 predicted proteins | sample 1552811 | NCBI WGS metagenome assembly OGOY01 (sample SAMEA2580132, study PRJEB22360) | human gut metagenome | biome: human gut; feature: human-associated habitat; material: faeces | place: Denmark | collected 2008/2010 | reverse complement strand
GCAGCTGCCGGAGCGGTGCTTAAGCCGCAAGGCGGGAATTGTGCGGTGTTGCCATTGATTTGTGTTCCCAATTATGTTCAGGAAAGGGTATACCCCACACGGTAAATGGTCTGGATCTCCTGTTTCAGCCCCAGTTTGCGGCGCAAATGCTGGATATGTACATCCACCGTGCGGGTAATGCCGATGCAGGGGTAGCCCCAGGCGGTATGCAGCAGGTCGCCGCGGCTTACAGCCTGGCCGCGGTGGTCAAACAGCACTTGCAGCAGGGCAAACTCCTGCGGGGTCAGGAGAATATCCTCCCCGTGGCGCGTAACGGCGCGTGCCTGCCAGTCAATATTCAAATCCTTGTAATGCGTTGCGGTATAAGTGCTGTGCATTCCCATACGATAACCTCCTTTGGCGGAAAATTTCAACTTTCTATAATATATAAACGAGGCATGTAACCAAGATGTTACAACTGTAAATGTAAAAGATTTATGTCTTTGAACAATGTTTTCAACTTTTCCACAGTGGAAACGGTGGGAAAATCTGTGAAAAACGTTGAAAACTCAGAGTTGCAAAATTGCGCAGGAATAGATGACGAAGTATCGTGTGATTATTTTGCAAAGATAGTGGAAAACTGACCGTAAACAGGAGAAATTATCCGCAAAAAATGTGGTCAATGTTGAAAACTGCCCTGTGGCAGGGTGGGAAATGGGGAACTTTTGCGGGAAATATTGTGCGCGGGAGGGAGACATGGGACGGTTGACGGGAAAATAAAGGGGGAGGGCGGGGTCACCCTCAAGGGGACGCCAAAATATACGGCAGGCTACCAACCAAAATTTGTTATGGCATTCACCACGAAGCTTTCGGAACGGTCAAGACCGTTCTCTACAGAGCGTTTTATAGTGGGCAGCCAACAATAAAACAACCGGTAGGGCGGGGTCACCTGACCCCGCCGGAACTTTGCCTGGTTGCAAGTGAAAACTGGCGCAAGGAACAAGAAAAGAAAAAAGCATGTGCCCCATCCCTCAAAGATGTAAGCACATGCCTTTTTCTATTTCTATGGCAACACCGCACAATTCCCGCCTTGCGGCTTAAGCACCGCTCCGGCGGCTGCGGCACGGCATCTGCGTTGCCAAAATGCTCGATAATGTCGGGTTGCGGTACCCGCATCGTGCTTCGGGGGCAAAAGCCCCTCGCACTCTGCGACCGCTGCCCCTGCTTCGGTTCGCTGTTTCCGCCACTGGCGGCGCTCACCTTTGCAGCATCCAGTATTATCTGCGCTTTTGGCTTAGCATCTGCCGCGCCTCGCTCGCCGCATCGGCACTTAGAATTATGCGGTATTGCTCTATAATTCTATTCTATCGCCATTAAAGTTTTTCGCCAGGACTTTTTTCAAAAAGGCCGCCAATCTCCCGTAAATAAAACCTCACATCTTCGGGAAGATAATGCGGATGGTGGTGCCGGTGCCGACGGTGGATTCCAGATCAATGCGCGCACCGTGCAGAACAGCGATATGCTTGACAATGGCGAGCCCCAGGCCTGTTCCGCCGGTCGCCTTGGAGCGGGATTTGTCCACTCGGTAAAAGCGCTCAAACACGCGGCTCTGGCTGTCCTGTGGGATGCCGATGCCATTGTCCTCCACGCAGAAATACGGGCAGCCGTCCGCATTGGTGCCGCAGCTCAGCTCCACATGGCCACCCGGCCGGTTGTAGCGGATGGCATTGTCGCACAGGTTGGTTACAAGCTCGGTCAACAGGTCGTGGCTGCCGCGCACCGTAACGGGCTGTACTTTGTATTGCAGCGTAATGTAGGCTTTGCGGGCGTTCACCGTCATGTTGGTGGCAACATCCTTGACCAGCACGCCAAGGTCCACCGGTACAAAATCGGCGGTGGGGCTGTTTTCCTGCTGCTTGCTCATGCCGTCCAGTTCCGAAAGCTGCAAAATATCCGATACCAGCGTGATCATGCGCTGGGCTTCCTTGTGGATACGGTGGCCAAAGGTGGGAATGTCCTCCTGTTTTGCCATGCCGTTTTCAATCAGCTCTGCATAGCCGGAAATGCTTGTCAGCGGGGTTTTCAGCTCGTGGCTGACATTAGCGGTAAACTCCCGGCGGATGGTCTCATTGTCCTCCCGCAGCTTGCGGTCAGACTGTACCGTGTGCGCCAGCGGGATCAGCTCCTCATACGGCACATTGGCCTCGATGCAGTCCAGGTGCTCCGCCATTCGGGTGATGGGCTGCACCAGATGCTTGGTAATGACCTGCGCCAGCACCAGCGCCAGAATGATGATAAGGATGCACCCGGCCACCAGAACGGGCAGCACGCGGTTGTAGCTGCTCCACATGTTGCTGGTTTCGTCCGCCAGCCGCAAAACGCTTCCGTCCGTCAGGCGCACGGCATAATAATGGGTGTCGTACCCAAGGGTTGCACTGCGGCGCACGCTGGCACCAGTGCCCTCTGCCATAGCCTGCTGGATCTCTGGGCGGTTGGCATGGTTGGGCAAGGTGCTGGGATCAGCAGTGGCAGAATCGTACAAAACGGTGCCATCCTGGGCCACAAGGGTCAGACGCAGGCCGTCTGCATACTGGGCCAGCTGCTCTGGCTGTGGGTCGGCAGAATGCTCATACCCCACCGCAATAGCTTCCACCGTGCGGGAAAGGTCGGTGTCAAACTGCTCGGCAAAAGCGTGCTGGAACAGCAGCGCTGCCCCCACCACGCTGAGCAGGAGGGACAAAATACCCACAGCCATCAAAGTGGTGCGCAACAGGTGAGCCATGCTGCGCGGCGCAGTGATGTGGGCGGTTTCGGCGGTATCAGGCATCTTCCCCGGCCTCCGTGCCCTTGGCGGACAGTTTGTACCCCACCTTGCGCACGGTGCAGATGGCGTCCCCGGCGTGGCCCAGCTTTTGGCGCAGGGTCCGCACGTGCATGTCAATGGTGCGGCTTTCCAACAGGTCGTCGGTATCCCACACGGCTTTCATGATGCGCTCGCGGGCCAGAACTTCTTCGGGATGCTCCAAAAAGAAATGCAGCAGCGAATATTCCTTAAAGGTCAGCTCCACCGGCTCACCGTCCACCGTAACGGTGCGGGCAACGTCATCCAGCGTGATGTCTCCAAACCGCAGGGTGGTGGTGCTGGCTGGTGCAGTGCTGGCGCGGCGCAGCACCGCCTTGACGCGGCTGATGAACTCCATAATGCCGAACGGCTTGCAGAGGTAATCGTCTGCACCGTGGTCCAGCCCTTTTACCACATCAATCTCGCTGGTTTTGGCTGTGACCATGATGACTGGTACGGTGCGGGTCGCGGCGGTCTCCCGCAGGCGGCCCAAAATCTGGTAGCCGTCCTCATCGGGCAGCATAACGTCCAGAATCACCAGGTCGGGCACGGTCTCCCGCACGGCAGCCCAGAAGGAAGCCCCGTCCTCAAACCCGCGGACGGTGTACTGGTTGGTTTGCAGAGCATACTGCTCCAGCTCACGGATGGATGCGTCATCTTCAACAATATAGATCATAAGATCCTCCAAACAAACAGGCCGAAACCTGCGATATGCCACAGGTCCCGGCCCATTTTACAGGGGAAAGCCCTGCGATAATTATTTTTTCTGCTCCGGTGCAGCGGCAGTTCCGCTGGGGCCGGGCTCAAAGGTATAGCGGCCGCGGTAGCGCTCATAGCGCTTTTCAAAACTGGGGCTTTCACCGTTTTTGATGTGGTTCAGGTATTCATGGGTATCAAAGCGGTCCTCCGATACTTCAATCATGGCAACGGCAATGTTGGAGCAGTGGTCCGCAATGCGCTCATAGTTGGTCAGCAGATCATCCAGAACAAAACCGTACTCAATGGTGCAGGCGCCGGCCTGCAGGCGGGCAATATGGCGGGTTTTGACTTCGCGCACCAGGCCGTCCACAACCTGCTCCAGCGGCTCGATCTTGCCGGCGGCGTAACAGTCGTTCTTCTGGAACGCATCCACGGTGCGGTTCACGATATCCTGAACGGCGGCCTCCAGAACGGAAAGATCGTCGATCGCTTCGTGGCTGAAGTGGATGGATTTTTCCTGAATTTCCTGCCCGGCCTTGAGCAGGTTGACCGAGTGGTCAGAGATGCGCTCCAGGTCATTGATGGTGTGCAGCAGGGTGTTGATGGTGCGGTTGTCCTCGCGGGAAAGTGCCTTGGCACTCAGCTTGACCAGATAGGTACCCAGAACGTCCTCGTAATGGTCCACAGCGTCTTCCTTGCGGTTCACCTCGTCGGCAATGGCTTCATCCCACTTGTGGGTCAGGGACATGGCCTGCAGCAGGGAGGTGCGGCAGATCTCGGCCATATCGCCGCCGGTCAGCATAGCGCGGCCAACGGCAACGGACGGGGTGGAAAGCAGGCGTTCGTCCAGCAGGGAATGCTGCTCGCCCGCCTGATCCTTGCTGTCCGGCACGGTCAGGATGGCCAGCTTTTCCAGCACGCGGTTGAACGGCAGCAGGATGGCGGTGGTCACAATGTTGAATATCGTGTGCACAATGGCAATGCCAAAGGTGTTGGCGGTTTCGCTGTAGAACGAGAATCCCAACAGCGCATGCAGCCCGTAAAAACCGCACAGGAACACCAGCGTGCCGATGAGGTTAAAGTACAGATGAACAAATGCGGTGCGCTTAGCATTTTTGTTGGCACCGGCAGAGGAGATCAGCGCGGTAACGGTGGTGCCGATGTTCTGGCCCATGATGATGGGAACCGCCGCCGCATAAGTGACGGCACCGGTGGAGGTGAGGGCCTGCAAAATACCCACCGAAGCGGAGGAAGACTGCAGCACAGCCGTCAGCACGGCACCGGCCAGCACGCCCAGAACTGGGTTTTTGAAGCTCAGAAACAGGTCCATGAACCAGGGCTCATCGGCCAGAGGACTCATGGCGGTGGACATGGTGTTCATACCGGCCATCAGGACGGAAAAGCCCACCATGATCTTGCCCACGCCGCTGCGGCGGTCCTTATCCTTGCCCAGCATATAAAGGAAGATGCCGATAAAGCCAAGGATGGGGGCCCACGCGTTGGGGTTCAGCATCTGGATGGCGAAGGAATCACCCTCCAGGCCTGAAAGCGAGAGCAGCCAGCCGGTAACGGTGGTACCGATGTTGGCGCCCATGATGACGCCGATGGCTTGGTGCAGCTCCATCAGGCCGGAGTTGACAAAGCCGACCGCCATAACGGTGGTGGCACCGCTGGACTGGATCACTGCAGTGATGACCATGCCCAGCAGCAGCCCGCGCACCGGGCTGGCCGTCATTTTGGAAAGGATGCCTTGCAGTTTGCTGCCAGCGGTCTGCTCAAGGGCTTTGCCCATGAGGTCCATGCCGTAAAGGAACATGGCAATACCGCCCATCAGCGTGAACACATTAAAAATGCTCATACAGGGGGTTACACTTCCATTTCTCTTTTGTTATGTTTTCATTGTTGGGTGCAGCCGCACCCGGAGCAAAACCGAATCAAATCGTTTTGCACATGCCCACAATGGCACGATACCGTTACCTATTATAATAGAAAACAGGGCTTTATGAACACCAAAAGCCAGTAAAAGAATTGTAAAGACTGTGTAAAATGTCGAATCAACGCAAGAAAACTGCTAAAATTGGCACATTGTAAAAATTTGGCGTATTGATTTTGGGCAACTTTACACAAACTTTGCAAAAGGAAAGTTTCCGTTACCAAAGCTTTACCCGGATTGTACTGCACGATGGTCGATACTGGGGAAACAGCGCGGTACAATAAATACGCACTCAGGAAGAACGAATAGGAAAACACGAACCCCTGAGCGAATGTGTGAGATAGAATAACAGATACAATTAAGGGAGAAGAAAGTTTATGTTAAAGCGTAATGTTTCCGTTGCAGTTGCTGCTGCTCTGGCTCTCAGCCTGGCCGCCTGTGGTTCCAGCCCGGCATCCTCCGCTGCTTCCAGCGAAGCAGTTTCCAGCGAGGCCGTCTCCAGTGAGGCTGCTTCCAGTGAAGCCACTGCTGCACCGGCTGCCGGCGATTTCGATGTCGATCAGGACATCACCGTGATTTCCCGTGAGGATGGCTCCGGCACCCGCGGCGCTTTCATCGAGCTGACCGGTGTGGAAGCCAAGAACGATGCAGGTGAAAAGGTTGACAACACCACCGAGGCGGCTGCCATCCAGAGCTCCACCAACGGCGTTCTGACCGCTGTTTCCAACGATGAGACTGCAATCGGCTACATCAGCCTGGGTTCTCTGAACAATGATGTCAAGGCTGTCACCGTGGAAGGCGTTGCCCCCAGCGCTGACACCGTGAAGGATGGTACTTACACCCTGGCTCGTCCGTTCAACATCGTTACGAACGGCGAAGCTGCCGACCCCGTTGCCGTGGACTTCATTGCTTACTGCATGAGCACCGACGGTCAGGCCCTGGCCACCGAGGAAGGTTACATCGGCGATGTTGGCGCTGATTACACCAGCACCCAGCCCGCAGGCAAGATCGTGGTTGGCGGTTCCTCCTCTGTTTCCCCGCTGATGGAAAAACTGATCGAAGCGTATAAGACCGTGAACCCCAACGCAACCCTGGAACTCCAGACCACCGACTCCACCACCGGCGTTTCCGGCGCACTGGATGGCACCTACACCATCGGTATGGCCAGCCGTGAGCTGAAAGATTCTGAGGTTGAGGGCGGCGCAAAGGCGACTGTCTTGGCAAAGGATGGCATTGCTGTTATCGTCAGCAACGACAACCCCACTGATAACCTGACCGTTGACCAGATCAAAGGCATCTACACCGGCGAGCTGACCACCTGGGCAGACGTTCAGTAATCCCCCTTTCTAAAAAAAACGGCTGTTGCGGCGGCAAAAGGCGGCAACGGCCGTTTTTTGAAAGCCATCGGTATATAGTTCCTGAGCAAAGACAGGAGAGTATGGGAAAATGAAAACAACAACTTCGCACCTGAAAGAGATCGTCATGCAGGGTGTATTTACCGCCTGCGCGTGCATCTCCATTCTGGCTGTGGCGCTGATCTGCATCTTCTTATTTGCAAACGGCCTGCCCACCATTTTTGAGATCGGCCCCCTCAAGTTCCTGCTTGGCACCACCTGGAAACCCGGCAACAACCTGTACGGCATCCTGCCCATGATCCTGGGGAGCATCTATGTCACCGCAGGCGCGATCATTGTGGGGGTGCCCATTGGGCTGCTGACAGCCATCTATATGTCCCGCTTTGCATCGCCCCGTATCAACAAGGTGCTGTTGCCGGCGGTACAGCTGCTGGCCGGTATCCCCTCGGTCGTGTACGGCTTCTTCGGCATGATCGTTATGGTCCCGGCGGTGCAGGCTATGGTCAAATCGGACTTTTTCAAAACTGTGCTGCATGTGAAAAGCGGCAAGGGCATGAGCCTGTTTACCGCCAGCCTGCTGCTGGGCATCATGATTTTGCCCACCATCATCACGGTCAGCAAAACCAGCCTGGACGCTGTGCCCCAAAGCTATTACGAGGGCAGCCTGGCTCTGGGTGCTACCCATGAGCGCAGCGTGTTTTGCGCGGTGCTGCCCGCCGCCAAAAGCGGCGTAATGTCCGCTGTAATCCTGGGTGTTGGCCGCGCCATTGGCGAAACGATGGCCGTTGTGATGGTTGCCGGCAACCAGACCTGGATGCCCAAGGGCTTGTTCCAGGGGCTGCGCACGATGACCTCCAACATCGTCATCGAGATGGGTTACGCTGCAGACCTGCACCGCGAAGCGCTGATCGCAACCGGCGTTGTGCTGTTCGTTTTCATTCTGCTGATCAATCTCTGCTTTAGTTTGGTAAAGGGGGGCGAAAAGAATGGCTGATTTTGCTGCAACCGCCGGTAAAACCGATGATATGACCCACGCAAATGCGAAAATCGTTCCCCCCGCCCGCCACGAAAACCGCATGGCGGCCCGCGCGTATGCCCTTGTCATGCGCTGGCTGGTGCAGCTGGCGGCCCTGATTACCGTGGCGATCCTTGTGTTCCTGATCGGCTATATCCTGGTCAACGGTATTCCCAACCTCAAGCCGTCCCTGTTTGAGTGGACCTATAATTCCGACAACGTATCCCTGATGCCCGCGCTTATCAATACCATTCTGATGACGGCGTTCTCGCTGGCTATTGCCACACCGCTGGGCATTTTTGCTGCGGTCTGGCTGGTGGAATACGCCAAACGCGGCAGCAAGCTGGTCAAGGTGGTGCGCATCACCACCGAAACGCTGCAGGGCATCCCCTCCATCGTATACGGTCTGTTCGGTATGCTGTTCTTTGTCATGCAGCTCAAATGGGGCTACAGCCTGATCGCCGGTGCCTTCACGCTGGCCATCATGGTGCTGCCGGTCATCATGCGCACCACCGAGGAAGCGCTGCTTGCAGTGCCGGATTCTTACCGCGAGGGCAGCTTTGGCCTGGGGGCCGGCAAGCTGCGCACCGTATTCACCATTGTGCTGCCCAGCGCCATGCCGGGCATCCTGTCCGGCGTGATTTTGGCAACGGGCCGCATTGTAGGCGAAACCGCGGCCCTGATCTACACGGCCAGCACCGTTGCCGCCGTGCCCGCCAGCGTGTTCAGCTCCACCCGTACCCTTGCCACCCATATGTATCTGCTTTCCAGCGAGGGCCTGCATATCAATGAAACCTACGGCACTGCCGTGGTGCTGTTGATCCTGGTGCTGCTCATCAACAGCCTGTCCAGCTTTATTGCCGGCCGCCTTGCCAAAAAGTAATGCCGAAAGGAACTGCATGATGAATAAATTCGAAGTTAAAAACATGGACCTGTATTACGGCAGCTTCCATGCACTGAAAAATATCAATATTGCCATCCCCGAAAAAGAGATCACGGCGTTCATCGGTCCTTCCGGCTGCGGCAAGTCTACTTTCCTGAAGAGCCTGAACCGCATGAACGACCTGGTGGAAGGCTGCCGCATTTCCGGCGATATCCTGCTGGACGGTGTGGATATCTATAAGGATAAGATGGATGTCAATGTGCTGCGCAAGCGGGTTGGCATGGTGTTCCAGAAGCCCAACCCCTTCCCGATGAGCATTTACGATAATATCGCCTACGGTCCCCGCACCCACGGTGTGCGCAGTAAGGCGCAGCTGGATGAAATTGTGGAAAAAAGCCTGCGCGGCGCTGCCATCTGGGACGAAGTGAAGGACCGCCTGAACAAAAGCGCGCTGGGCATGTCCGGCGGCCAGCAGCAGCGTTTGTGCATTGCCCGCGCCCTGGCGGTGGAGCCGGAAGTTCTGCTGATGGACGAACCGACCTCCGCCCTGGACCCCATCTCCACCTCCAAGGTGGAAGAGCTGGCTCTGGAATTAAAGGACCGCTACACCATCGTAATCGTGACCCATAACATGCAGCAGGCCGCCCGTATTTCAGATAAGACGGCGTTCTTCCTGCTGGGTGAGCTGGTGGAAATGGGCGATACGGAACGCCTGTTCTCCACCCCTGTGGACAAGCGCACGGAAGATTATATTTCCGGCCGTTTTGGTTGATCGGAGGAGCAATACCATGCCTAGTGTGCGTAAATCTTATGATGAAGAGCTTTTGCAGCTGGATACCTTGCTGGCCCGCATGGGTCACGAAGCCGGTGCCGCCATTGAAAGCGCACTGACTGCCCTGCGCAATGATGATATTGAACTGGCCCGCAGCGTGGTTGCGCGGGACAGCCAGATCGACGCAAGCGAACACGAGATCGAACACCGCTGCCTGCAGCTGCTGCTGCGCCAGCAGCCGGTGGCTTCGGATCTGCGCAAGGTCAGTACAGCCCTGAAAATGGTAACGGATGTGGAGCGCATCGGCGACCAGGCCAGCGATATTGCGGAGCTGGTGCTGCACCTGCACGCCAAATCCACCGATGCCGTGGGCGTGCTGGAAGATATCCTGAAAATGGGCGATGATGTGCTGAAGATGGTCAAACGCTCCATTGCCGCCTATGTGCAGGTGGACCTTGCCGCCGCCGCGGAAGTGATCGCCCATGATGATGTCATCGACGCCGCGTTCAGGCGCATCGGCAGCGAAATTGCCCAGTACATTGCCGCCCACCCCACCGAAGCAGAGACCGCGCTGGATCTGTTTATGGTGACCAAATATCTGGAACGCCTTGGTGACCACGCCGTGAACGTGGCCGAATGGGTCGAATTCTTAAAGACCGGCGTTCACAAATCCCGCAAGATCGTGTGATCTTGCCCGGCGGCGTGTGAGGCCGCTCCAAGGTGAACCTGAAGCCAACTGCTTGGATTTTGGGCAATACCGCATAATTCTAAGTGCCGATACGGTGAGCGAGGTGCGGCAGATGCTAAGCCAAAAGCGCAGATAATACTGGATGTCTTATCGAGCATTTTGGCAACGCAGATGCCGTGCCGCAGCCGCCGGAGCGGTGCTTAAGCCGTCAGGCGGGAATTGTGCGGTATTGCCTTGAATTTTCAGGTACACCCAATAACATTGCCATTCTCTTTTTTATGTTTTCCTATACCGCACCAAAGGGCCAGCACTGCACGCTGGCCCTTTGGTGTTTTTATGTGTAGACTGCTGGGAATGAAACCTGGCAGAAAAGTGGAAGAAGCAATGCAGAGTGTGTTATACTGGAAAGGACAAATCGAAAACGGCTGCACAATATGAGCACTGCGATGAGATTTTGAAAGAAAAGACCGCACACCTCTTTATAACCCAAAAGCCCAAAGCGGCACGGTTCACTTAACCGGCAGCTTTGGGCTTTGCTGTTTTATCAGAGAAAAAATTACGCGCTTACATCTTCAAACTGGCTGTTGTACAAATCGGCGTAGAACCCGCCAGCGGCCAACAGGTCGTCGTGGGTGCCCTGCTCCACAATGTCACCATCCCGCATGACTAAAATCAGGTCGGCGTCCTTGATGGTGGAAAGCCGGTGGGCAATCACAAAGCTGGTGCGGCCGCGCATCAGGTTGTCCATGGCGGTCTGGATGCGCTGTTCGGTGCGGGTGTCCACACTGCTGGTGGCTTCGTCCAAAATCAAAATTTTGTTGTCTGCCAGAATGGCGCGGGCAATCGTCAGCAGCTGTTTCTGGCCCTGGCTCACGTTGGAAGCATCCTCGTTCAACTCCATCTGGTAGCCGCCGGGCAGCGTGCGGATAAAGTGGTCGGCACAGGCGGCCTTGGCGGCGGCGATGACTTCCTCATCGGTGGCATCCAGGCGGCCATAGCGGATGTTTTCCATAATGGTGCCCTGGAACAGCCAGGTATCCTGCAATACCATGCCAAAGCCTTCGCGCAGGGCGCTGCGGTCAAAGTCCTTTACGTTGTGGCCGTCCAGCGTAATGGCGCCGGAGTTGACATCGTAAAAGCGCATCAGCAGCTTGACCATGGTGGTTTTGCCTGCGCCGGTGGGGCCGACAATGGCAACTTTCTGGCCGGGTTTTACATCGCAGCTGAAATCCCGGATAACAGTCTTTTCCGGCGTGTAGCCAAACTTGACATGGTCAAAGGTGACCTGGCCGTCAATGCAGGCGGGGTCTGCCCGGCGGGCGGGGTCAGCGTTCTGTTCTTCTTCCGGCTCACCCAAAAATTCAAACACGCGCTCCGAAGCCGCCGCCATACTTTGCAGCATGTTGCTGACCTGGGCCAGCTGCTGGATGGGCTGGGTGAAGTTGCGCACATACTGGATGAACGCTTGGATGTCACCAATGGTGATGATGCCGCGCGCGGCAAAAATGCTGCCGGAAACGGCCACTGCTACATAGCCCAGGTTGCCCACAAAGGTCATGATGGGCTGCATCAGGCCGGAAAGGAACTGGCTTTTCCAGGCGGATTCAAACAGGCGGTTGTTGGCTTCGTCAAAATCATTCAGAACGGCATCTTCGCGGTTGAACGCTTTGACCACATTGTGGCCGGAATATACTTCCTCCACCTGGCCGTTCACGGAGCCCAGAACTTTTTGCTGGGCGCGGAAATATTTCTGGCTGAACCTGACCACCAACAGCACCAGCGCCATCGAGACCGGCAGGATCAAAATGGCAATCAGCGTCATCGTGGGGCTGATGGTCAGCATCATGATGAGCACGCCGATCATGGTGGTAATGCTGGTGATCAGCTGGGTAATGCTCTGGTTCAGGCTCTGGCCCAGGGTGTCCACATCGTTGGTAATGCGGGAAAGTACCTCGCCCACGGTGCGCTTTTCAAAATAGGCAAGGGGCAGGCGGTTGATCTTTTCGCTGATCTGGCGGCGGAAGTCATAACACATCTTCTGCGAAAGCCCGCTCATGATCCAGCTCTGGCAGAAACTGAACGCAGCGGAAACCAGATACATGACCAGCAGGATCAGCAGGATTTTGCCGATATAGCCAAAGTCAATGCTGCCGGTGCCCCGCAGCTTGGCCACCCAGCCGGTGGCCAGGGCAGTGGTGGCTTTGGCCAGCACCTTGGGGCCTGCAATATTAAAAATCGTGGAAAGAACGGCAAAAACAATCACGCCAATCAGGCGGAACTTGTAGTGCCCCAGCTCTGCCAGCAGGCTGCGCATGGTGCCCTTAAAGTCTTTTGCCTTTTGGGTCGTCATTCGTCCGGGATGCGGCATCAGGCTTCCCCTCCTTTCAGGTCCAGCTCTTTGTTGCTCAGCTGGCTGCGGGCAATTTCCTGGTAAGCCGGGCAGCTTTCCATCAGCTGGGCGTGGGTGCCCTTGCCCACAATGCGGCCATCTTCCAGAACCAGAATCTGGTTGGCGTGCAGCACAGTGGAAATGCGCTGTGCCACAATAATCACGGTGGCGTCGCCGGTTTCGGCTTTCAGCGCGCGGCGCAGGGCAACATCAGTCTTGTAGTCCAGCGCGGAGAAGCTGTCATCAAACAGGTAGATCTTCGGGTGTTTGGCAATGGCGCGGGCGATGGAAAGCCGCTGCTTCTGCCCGCCGGAAACGTTGGTGCCGCCCTGGGCAATGGGGCTTTCGTACCCCTCCGGCTTGGCGGAGATGAACTCTTCCGCCTGGGCAATGCGGGCGGCGGTGCGCACATCGGCATCGGTGATATTCTCGCCGCCGAATTTCAGGTTGGAATCAATCGTGCCGCTGAACAGTACGCCCTTTTGCGGCACATAACCCAAAAGGCCGCGCAGGGTGCTCTGTGGCATCTGGCGCACATCCACGCCGTCTACCGTCACGCTGCCGCCGGTCACATCATAAAAACGGGTGATCAAATGCAGCAAACTGGTTTTGCCGCAGCCGGTGGAGCCGATAATGGCTGTGGTCTGGCCGGGTTTGGCGACAAAATCAATATCGTGCAGGGCGTCCTCGCTGGAGCCGGGGTAGGTAAAGTTGACGTGATGGAATGCGACTTCGCCGTTCCAGTGGTGCTGATTGAGGTCAGCGGGGATGGCTTCCGGCACCGGGTCATGGATGGCCGGCTCGGTGGTCAGCACTTCGTCAATGCGGTCCGCGGCAACGCCGGCACGGGGCAGCATCACGGCAACCATCGTCAGCATCAGGAAGGACATCACGATCTGCATCGTGTAGGTGATAAAGGCGATCATGCTGCCCACCTGCATGGTGCCGGCATCAATCTGTTTGCCGCCGAACCAGACGATCAGCAGGGAAGTGCCGTTCATAATCAGGGTCATAAAGGGCATCATGGCGGCCATTACCCGGTTGGTGAACAGCTGGGTGCGCATCAGGTCGGTGTTGGCGGCGTCAAAGCGCGCTTCCTCGTGCTGTTCGCGGCTGAATGCGCGGATGGGCATAATGCCGGTCAAAATCTCGCGGGATACCAGGTTCAGCCGGTCCACCAGCTTTTGCATGATCCTGAACTTGGGCATGGCAAACTGCATCAATACCGTAATCAGCGCCAGCAGCAAAGCGACGGCCAGCACAATGATCCAGGTCAGGCTGGAACCCGCCTGCGCCACATGGATGATGCCGCCAATGCCAAGGATGGGGGCATACGCCACCATGCGCAGCAAAATTACGCAGGTCATCTGGATCTGCTGTACATCGTTGGTGGTGCGGGTGATGAGGGATGCGGTGGAAAACTTGTCCGTTTCAGAGGCAGAAAAGCTGACCACCCGGCGGAACACACCGCGGCGCAGATCCCGTGCAATGGCAGCCGCCACGCGGGAAGCAAGCAGCCCCACCAGAACCGCGGCGGCAACCATCAACAGGGTCAGCCCCAGCATCCGGCCGCCGGTCTGCATCAGGTAGTTCATCTGTACCGCATCGCTGATGCCAAGGGCCTGATATTCCAGCCCCACCAGCAGCACTGCCTGGGCTGAAAGCCCGCTCAGCTCACTTTCGCCGGCCTGACCCATGGCTGCGGCCAGCTGGGCCTGTACGGCATCCCGGCTGAAACCGGGCATCTGGGTCATGGCCGCAAACTGGGCGGTAACGATATCCAGCGCGGCGGCATCCGGGGCGTTGCCCTCCCCGGCTGCCTGAGCGGAAGCCAGATAGAGCACAATATCCGGGGTGGAAAATACCTCCGCCAGCGTATCCCGGTCCGCATCGGCCCGCAGCAGGCGGACCGTATAGGGGGATGCGAGCTTTTTCTGTAAGCTGGTAGCGGAGGAGAGTGCGTTGTCGGTGCCGCCCGGCTGGGTGTAAGCGGCTTCCACCGCGGCGGCGTCCGCGTCCGTCATCAGCAGCTCCAGCACCTGCAGGGTTGAATCCCGCACTACTTCTGGCACAGCGTCCGCAATGCCGGACTGTTGGATGCCGGTATCCACAATTTTGCTGGTGTAGTCCGGCAGGGTCAAATCGCCGTATGCCTGCACCAACAGCAGGGCAATAATAACAAGGCAGGCCGCCCAGTGTTTGGCCAGATGTTTGAAAATTTTTGTCATGGCATCTTCTCCTTTTCGGCCAGCAGCTTTTCGTTCTGGCGCTCAATGGCCTGCAGCAGGGTTTCGGCATCCTTTGCAAACTGCTGGCAAAATTCTTCGCCCAGGTCATCCATAATGCCGGTGATGTAATCATTCAGTCGGCTTTCGCAGATCAGGCGGGATTCCTCCCCTTTTGGGGTGATGCGCACCAGAGTGCGGCGGCGGTCATTGGGATCGGTCTGGCGCTGGGCCAGGCCATCCTGCTCCAGTGTGCGCAGTCCGCGGGAAATCGCCGGCAGCGGCTGCTTGAAAATCTCCGCCAGGTCCGAAACATACACGGCACCATCCTGGCCGCGCACCTCAATGGCGTGGTTCAGCCCTTCCAGAATGCCAAGATGCAGCTTGGGGGCGTTGGCAAGGCTTAAAGACGCCCCGCGGCGCACAGACTTTTTCAGCCGGTCAAGATAGCGCATCACGGCTTTGCTGCGCTGGGCACCAATATGTCCCTCCATAAAGGTTCTCCTTTCTGTTGCTATATGTAAATAGTTGGCATATGTTAAGCGTATGGAAACAGTATAGCCCCGCGGCCGAAAAAATGCAACGGCTGCGGGGCTGTGTTTTAAATTTGTTTACAAACTACTTATAAATCAAAGTCACCGGTAAACAGCTGCACCCAATAGGGGTGGCCATCCACCATAGTGTAGCCAACGCCGATGCAGTCATAGTTTTCGTTCAGGATGTTGGCGCGGTGGCCGGAGCTGTTCATCCAGTCGTTCATCACGATCTCCGGGGTTCTCTGGCCCATGGCAATGTTTTCGCCGGCATAGCCATAGTCAATGCCCAGGTGCCACAAAATGGTAAAGCATTCAGAACCGTTGGGGCGGGTGTGGCTGTATCGCTGGGAAAGCTCCTTGGCGCGGGCCGCGGCGGCAACCATCAGGCCATCATGCTTGAGCAGGGGCTGCAGCCCGCGGGAGGTGCGCTCCTGGTTGACCAGCTCGATCACGCGGTCTGCCATGGCTTCCTCGCTGGCTGTAATGCTTGCCTGCATCACGCCGGTATCAACATCAAAAAGGTACAGATTGCCGTCGATCGTCACAATGCCTTTGGCCATGGTGCCGTACACCTGGTCAAAGTAATAGGTGCCGTCATTGTTGGTATCCCAGCCTTTTACCATGTGGCCGTTGGCGTCATACCGCACCCACTTGCCGGTGCCGTCTGCGTTTTCGGCCCAGTCGCCGGCTTCGGATTCCTGGTATACATCCTTGCTGACGGCTTTTGCACCCTGCTGCACGTTATCCAGCCAGTACCAGGCATCGGAGGCCGGATCATAGATTTCTTTGCCGCGGTAGGCTGCATTATTGGGATCATAACCCTGGCGCTTGCCAGCCTCGTACCAGTAATCTTTGCCGTCCATGCTGTGCCACATCAGGTTGCAGCCAATGCCGGTGGTGGTATCAAAGCTGCAGGGCAGGTTGTCCACCACAATATCGCCCTTGGCCATGGCACCGGTGACAAGGTCAAAGTAATAGGTACCGTCATCGTTGGTATCCCACCCTTTGATCATATGGCCGTTGGCATCATAGCGCACCCATTTGCCGCCGTTGGATTCCTGGTAAACATCCTTGCTGACGGCTTTTGCGCCGCCCCGGTTGGCGTCCAGCCAGTACCAGGCGTCGGAATCGGGGTCATAAATTTCTTTGCCGCGGCCAGTGGTGCCCTGCTTTACGCCGTTTTCGTACCAGTAGTCCTTGCCGTTCACGGTTTTCCAACCGGTATAGCCGCTGGCAGGGGTTGCGGTGGGTTTCACAGGGGTAGCGGTAGGTGTAGCAGTCGGCTTGACCGGCGTTGCAGCGGGGGTCGCGGTAGGTGTTGCGGTAGGCGCTGCGGTAGGCGTTGCAGTAGGCGTTGCGGTAGGCGCTGCAGTAGGCGTTGCGGTAGGCGCTGCAGTAGGCGTTGCGGTAGGTACAGCAGTCGGGGTTGCTGTGGGGACTGGGATATCCCTTGTCTTGATATACTGGCGCACATCCTGGTGGTATTTCTGCTGGCTTACGGCATAATAAATGCCATCCCACTGGGCCGCAATGCCGATGCTTTGGAGACTTTCCTTCTTTTTCTCGGTCACTTCATGGCTGGCCGGATCCAGTTCATATTGTTTGATCCAGCTGCTCTGCTCGCACGCTTGTTTGTCCGTGGCGACCAGCAGCGTTCCGTCCAGCGCAATACTGCCGGCAACCACACCCGAATCATCTTCAAGCGCCAGGTTGGAATCACAGTCGCCCAGGTCATCACGCCAGAAAAGGCGTTCGCCGGACGCATAGTACCAGTCGCCCCCGCACGGGAAGATTGCACTCTTTTTGTCTTTCCACCAGGTGTTTTCATAGGTATCGTCCGTGGCCAGGTTCACGATGTTCTGCGTGCCAAGGTTTTCCAGGTCAAAGGCAACGCTGTCATCGCCGTCATCGTTATGGTTGGTGTTCATCTCCTCTGTGGTACACAGCAGGTGTTTATGCATGCAATATCCCAGCTGATCCGAACCGTCCACCGGGTCATCCCAGGTGCAGTCCACCTGGTACCAGTTCCCGTCCAGCTCGACCATGTTCCACGCATGGCCGATATCTTTACTGGTTACCAGCACACCAGTGATACCCAGCTTGCGCAGGGTAAGGGCATACGTTTTGGCGTAACCGTCACAGACGGCAGACCCTTCCAGCAGGGCGCCGCGCAGGTTGTGGTCGTCCTGCACATCATCACTAAGGTGTTCCCGGTCATAGGCAATGTTCTGCACCAGCCATTCATGCACATAGAACACCTTTTCCAGATCCGTCTGGCACAGGGTGTTGGCCTGGTCCACCAGCTGGTCCAGCTTTACCTGCATGGCGGCAACATCCTGCGCCGTGCAGTATTCAAGGCCGATTGCAACCGCCAGCCCGGTATCTCTGCTATAATAGCAGGACAATTTGCTGATGGCCTCGCCGCCTTCCACACGCGCATTCAGGTCAGCCAGGGTGGAAAGCACCAGATCTTTATCCAAGTTCAGGTCTTTGATATTTACTTTCTCTGCTGTTTCCGTATGGTTCTTTACGGCATTGGCCACGCGCTCCACCATGGTCTGCGCCGCCTGAATGTTGTTGTCATCCTCCGCCAGCGTTGCCGGCTGCGCAGCCAGTGCTTCACGGGCAGCTATGATGTTTTCCAGCGTGCCTTCCACTTCCACCACGCTGCTGTCCGCCGTTTCCGGGGTCTGGGCCCAAACCGGAAGCGCAGTGGTGCCCATCATGGCCGCCGCCAAAACAAGGGCCAAAATCCGTTTATCTTTTTTCATTTTTTCCTCCCTGGAATACAGTCAAAAAACGTTTTTGCCGCTGTATATCCTAATTTTAAATTTTACACGAAGCAGAGGAGAAATACAATGCCAGACGCACCAACATCCTGCACAGAAAAAGTTTTCAGACTTTACATTTTTTAATAAAAAGGCTATCTTTTCGCGTGCAAAGTGGTGTATAATGATACAAAATATGGGGGTGTGTGTCCATTTTGGCACACCCCGGAGGCAGCGTGGGCGGAACGGTGTATCCGGCACGTTTCCACTGCCCGAACAACCGCCACCTGCCCTTGCCCCCCCACCCGCAGCTGGTGGACAAAAGGAGGATGACTTTTTGATGGAACACAACATTCCCGAACTGGTTGCCCAGCTCACGCTGGAAGAAAAGGCCGGGCTTTGCTCCGGCGCGGATTTCTGGCACACCAAAGCCGTGGAACGCCTGGGCATTCCCACCCTGATGGTCTCGGACGGCCCGCACGGCCTGCGCACCCAGGACCCGGAACGGGACGACCCCAACCACAGCCGCAAGGCGGTCTGCTTCCCCGCCGGGTGCTCCGCTGCCGCCAGCTTTGACCCCGACCTGGCCCGCCGGGAGGGTGCGGCCATCGGGCGGGAAGCCCGCGCGTTCGGCGTTGGCGTTGTGCTGGGGCCTGCCGTAAACATCAAGCGCAGCCCGCTGTGCGGCCGCAACTTTGAATATTACTCCGAAGACCCGGTGCTGGCCGGTGAGCTGGCCGCCGGGTACATCAATGGCGTACAGAGCCAGGGGGTTGGTACCTCCATCAAGCATTTTGCCGCCAACAGCCAGGAGTACCGCCGCATGAGCGCATCGTCCGACATGACGGAGCGTACGCTGCGCGAAATTTACCTGCCTGCATTTGAAACCGCCGTCAAGAAATCCCAGCCCTGGACGGTGATGTGCAGCTACAACCGCGTGAACGATGTATTTGCCAGCGAAAGCCGCATGCTGCTGACCGATATCCTGCGCACCGAGTGGAACTTTAAGGGCTTTGTGATGTCCGACTGGGGCGCTGTAGCTGACCGTGTAAAAGGTGTTGCGGCTGGGCTTGACCTGGAAATGCCCGGTTCCGGCGGTGTCAATGACGCCAAGATCGTGGCCGCCG
>OGOY01002019.1_pt1 | contig 19354 bp, 14 predicted proteins | sample 1552811 | NCBI WGS metagenome assembly OGOY01 (sample SAMEA2580132, study PRJEB22360) | human gut metagenome | biome: human gut; feature: human-associated habitat; material: faeces | place: Denmark | collected 2008/2010 | reverse complement strand
GGCGCGGCGGCTGGGGGGTGGGCTGGGGCTTTTGCTGCCCGCGCGGGGGTTGGCCGTTCAGCTGCGGAGCCACAGGGCGGGCCTGATTGGCATTATTGGGGCGTGCAGGGCGCTGGGCCGGTTTGAGGGCAGCGGGCTTTGCCGCATTGCTGCGGTTGTTCGGGGCTGCCTGCCGGGGCGGGCAGGGGCGGGATGCATCTTTGGGCTGTGGGGCCCGCGGGGCGGGGTTCTGGGCCGGGGCATCCCCATGGGGGGTGTGGCGGCGGCGACGGCGGCGCGCTGCTGTGGACTGAGCATCGCGCACGGCGGGCTCAGCGTTTTTTTCGTTGTTCGGCATAATTGGCTCCCTGTATCGTCAGTCCGGCATGGTCAGACTGCGGCATTCATTATAGTAACGTTTTTCCTCGGCATGGCCCATGCTGAAAGTCTTGCGCGGCAGCACGCCGCCCAGCACAACACCTTTGAACAGGTCTGCTTTGGCAAAGTCCGGCATCAGCAGGGCTGTGGCCGGTTTGGCGGGGTCTGCAGCCATGGCGCGGGCAGCCGCGGCACCGTGGATGTAATCCACCGTCACGCCGGGGTTCTGGGCCAGATAATCCCCAATAAAATGTTCCGTGGTGCCCACGGCCAGCGGGTCCGGGGCGTTGGCGGCGTCAAAGGTGATCTCTGCACCGGCACCGGCCAGCACGATATGCTGGTCGCCGCCCTGGAGGGCTGCGCCGTGCTGTTCCAACCAGCTGCCAAAGTCTGCGGCAACGGTGTTGGCGTCCACGCCAAACAGCACACGGTGGATGGGCTCAATCTCAATCGCCGGGGAATGCACGTTGCATACTTCCGCCAGGCACCAGCGCGCCGGGTGGGTCTGCTGCTGTTCCGGCGGCAGGGTGGGTTTCAGTTCTTCCCAATAGGCTTTTGCTGTGGCAAGGGAATGGTTGCCATCACCAACCGCCAGCGTCATGGGGGGCTGGCCGGCTGCGGCAGGCCAGCGTGCGGCAAAAGCAGCGGCATCGCCAAGGTTTGCCAGCGCAGTGTTGATCTGTTCCACCAGCGCGGGGTCCTCCACGGCCCAACCGGCCAGGTGGCCGCCGTTCAGCATCAGCGCGCCATCATACAGCAGCGGCAGCTCCGCCTTATGGGCGGCAATGGGTTCAATCAGGGTACAGGCTTCATCGTCGGCCAACATCATCACATGCGGGGTTTCCAGCTGGGCCCCGCGGCGGATCTTGAGCCGGGGCGGGATGCGCGCCACCACTGTGCTCTCGCTGGGGCGGATGGCGGGCTTGCTGCCTTTTTTAAAGCTGTACTGTTCCAGGTCCACAGCACCAACCAGACCCTGGCGGATGGTACCGTCCATCTGGGTGCGCTCCACATACACATAGCCATGTACACAGCGGGTCAGCAGGTTATCGCGGTAATCCTGCATGGCCGCACGGATCGCCGCAAGGCGCGATTCTTCCTGCGGGGTTCCAAGGTAAGCTTCCGGCAGAACAATGTGCAGGGTGCTGGGTTTACCCTTTGCCAGTTCCTCCGCTTTCTGCCAGTATTCCGGCTGGGAGGTAAACTGATCCACCGCAATGCAGGCCCACGGGTCCAGCGGGGTCGCTGCGCCGGGCAGCAGGATATCAGCAGGGACAAAACAATTCTGCATGGTAATCACTCCTCTTTCACGGATGCCGTTTTTTACGTCCGGGCGCGGCTCAATCCACAGTGCCAACCAGCCCGTAAATTGCCAGCGAGAGAATGCCGATATAAATCAGCACACTGGGCAGGCCGCGGAATATATGTGGGATATCTTTGCTGCGCAGCCGGCGGCGGCCTTCATCCACCACCAGCACAGCGACCAGGTAGCCCACGCCGCTGCCAAAGCCGAAGCCGATGGACTGCAGCAGGTTATAGTTCTGGCTGGCTGCAACCAGCAGGGTGCCCAGCACGCAACAGTTGAAGGTTGCGCCGGGCAGCTGTTCGCGGCAGGCATCGCGGCTTTTGGGGAACAGGCCCAACAGCAGCCACACAATGCCCATAGCGATCAGTGAGCAGTTCAAAAATACCAGCGGGCGCAGGGCGTTGACCGGCAGCCAGCCGGGCAGCACCTTTGCCAAAGCGGGCAGCGCTAAGCTTTGGGCAGCCCAACCCATGGGGGCGCTGATGGTCTGTACCAGAATGATGGGAATGCAGTACTGCCATGTGCTGATTTTGGGGTCGTTGACCAGCTTGTTCAGTCGGGAAACGCCCAGCGCGCGGAAGAACACTGCATTCTCCGCAAACACAGCCATGACGGCGTAGGTCAGGAACTGCGCCACAGCCTGCAAAACGGAAAGCTCAGCGCTTGCGTTTATTGCCATACAGATGACGCACCTCCTCGATCTTATAATGCACATAGGCACCGCCGATGGCGGTCCACACGGCGGCAATCAGGCCAATGATGATAAACCCGGTGCCCGGCTGGTCGGCCAGCGGCAGCGGCGCCACGGGAAATACCACGTTGCCGAACACGGTGCCTTCCGCCAGCAGTTCACGCACAACCCCCACCAGCAGCACCGAAAAGCAGATACCAATGGTATTGTTGATGCCGCGGCGGAACGCCTCACCCACCGTTTCCAGGTCGTTGGATTCCATACGTTTGATCACGGCGGGCTCCACTACCAGCATGGGCAGATAGATCCCCAGCAGCGAAAGATCCGCCCCAAACAGGTTGTACAAAATGATATAAGCCGGGATATACACAATAGCGGCAGCGTAAGAGTATACCACACCGCGGAAGCGGTTGCCGGTCAGGTGGCAGATTGCCACAGCCAACATACGGGTTGCCGTTACAAGCAGAATGGTGGCAGCGCACAGCATCCAGGCATTCTGGCCGCTTACAGCAGCCGCCACAATGGGTGCCAGCCCCAGACCGCGCACCATAACGGGGTTATTCAGCCACAGGTGGTCATCATGGATATTCTGGGCCAGCTCTTCCTCGGCCTCTTTGCGGGTCTTGGGCTTATTGGCGGGCTGGACCGTTTTGGGCTTTTCGGCCGTAGGTGCTTCCTGCTTGCTTTCTACCGCTTTCTGCTCCGCCTGGGCGGCGGCCAGGGCTTCCTGCTCGATCTGCTCGGCGGTTTTGCCCTGCTCTGCGGCGCGGCGCGCCTGTTCTAGCATTTCGGGGGTCAGCTGGGGGATGATAACGGTTTGGGAATGTTCCTGCAGGGTCGGCTTTTTGTTGCTGTTCTTACGGTTCTCTGTGTTGGGCAAGGCGCTTTTCCTCCTTCCGCATGAATCTGATCCTTTCTGCGCGCTGGGCCAGGCGGTCCAGCCATTCGGGGAAAGCACCAGCCAATACAATGGCAAAGCATACGCCGGTTTCGTATACGCTGTAATAGCGGAACGCCGTTGCCATTGCGCCCAGGAACAGGCCGTAAATCAAACGGCTGCTCCAGCGGTTGGGCTGCACCACCGGCTCGCACGCCAGGAATATCCCGCCAAACAGCATGCTGCCGGAAAGCAGGATATACTTTTCCAGGTAGATGCGCTGGCGCACATATTCCCATGGGGCACTCAGGGCTGGAAGTTCGTTCAGGTTGGGCAGCAGCCAGGGCACCAGTACGCATACCGCAAGGTACGGCACAAAGGTAGAAAGCTGCATGTGGCCGCGCACCAGCAGGTACAGCCCACAGGCCACAATGACCAGAATAGCGCAGCAGCCCAGCGGCCCAGCCACATTACCGGTCAACAGGTTGATGGTACTGTCAGACGGCAGGCCGCCGGCAGACAGGGTGGTGTTGCTGCCTTGGGTCAGCACCACTCCGGTGCTGCTGAAAAGTGCCAGCACTGTACCCGGTGCCGGGTAGGACGACATGTCTCGCGGCCATGCCAGCGTTGCCGCCACCAATCCCACCGCCGCCGGGTGGAAGGGATAGTGCCCCTCTCCGCCGAACGCTTCTTTGACAAGCACGGCAATGATCGTTGCCGTGACCACCATATAATACGGGGCCGAAGCCGGCATCATCAGCACAATCAGCGCAGCAAAAGCTTCGCTGGAAGGCTCATGTGCGCGGTACCCCGCCGCATGCAGCGGGGTAACAACACAGTCCGCCACATACGCAGTCAGCAGCCCGGCCGCCATCATCAGCAGCGGGCGCGCTCCGTAATAAAAACAACTGACCGCCAAAAGCGGGACAGTGCAAAACAAAATGTCCCAATAATAATCATAGTTTACACTTTTGGTGATCTTATCATGACGTTTTGGCATGGATACTCCTTTGGGGGTTACAGCGCCCGAACCTGTTTGGCCAGCGCGGCACGGTCCTGCGCCTTAAAGAACGCGCTGCCCATGACCAGAACACTGGCTCCGGCCTGGGCACACAGGGAGGCGGTTTCGGTGTTAATGCCGCCGTCCACCTCAATGCGGGGGGAAACACCGCGCCGGTTGCACTCTGCCTTGATGGCTGCCACACGGCTGACGGTTGTGGGGATGAACTTCTGCCCGCCAAAGCCGGGCTCCACCCCCATGACCAGCACCAGGTCCAGTTCATCCAGGTAGGGGAACACTGCCTGCGGCGGGGTAGACGGGCTGATGGTCAGGCCCACCAGGCACCCAGTCTCCCGCACAGCGGCAATGGTCTGCCCCACATGGTTGGGCACAGCTTCAATGTGGAAATTGATCAGGTTTGCCCCTGCTGTCGCAAAATCCTGTGCATAGCGTGCAGGGTCGGAGATCATCAGGTGAACATCATAAAATGCTTCCGGCACGGCCTTTTTCAGGCATTTCAGCACCGGCGCGCCATAGGTGATGTTGGGTACAAAGTGGCCGTCCATCACATCAAAATGCACCATGTCTGCACCGCACACCATAGAATCGGCCGTTTCGGCAGCAAGGTTGGCAAGATCGGCAGACAGGATGGAAACACTCAATTCCGTCATTGCTTTGTCCTTTATCTCAAATTGCACCGCATCATTCCCGCCGCAGCGGTATTTGGAATCATGCGGTTTTGCTATAAATCCTGGTTTACGCCTGCCTTATGCTTTGTACTGGTTGATCTTATCCATCTGCACAGCAACGCAGGCCAGCGCGCTTTCAATTACCTTGTCCATATCATAGTACTTATACTCGCCCAGGCGGCCGCCAAACACAACGTGCGGCTCGGCATCGGCCAGTGCCTTGTACTTGGCGTACAGGGCGCTGTTCTTGTCATCGTTGACCGGGTAGTACGGCTCGTCGCCCGGCTTCCACTCAGCGGAGTATTCGCGGCTGATGACCGTCTTGGTGCCCGGCTCGGTGGAGCCGAACTCAAAGTGCTTGTGCTCAATGATGCGGGTGTACGGGGTTTCGGCATCGGTGTAGTTGATGACAGCGTTGCCCTGATAGTTGGGGCAGGCCAGCGTTTCGGTTTCAAAGCGAACGCTGCGGTACTGCAAGGTGCCCAGGGAGTAATCAAAATAAGCGTCAATGGGGCCGGTGTAGATCACACGGTCAGCCAGAGCATCCAGTTCAGCCTTGTTAGCCAGGTAGTTCACACCCAGGCGAACTTCCACACCCTGCAGCATGTTGGCCACCATCTGGGTGTAGCCGCCGTTGGGAATACCCTGATACAGCGCATTGAAGTAGTTGTTATCAAAAATCAGGCGCACCGGCAGGCGCTTGATGATGAACGCCGGCAGCTCAGTGCAGGGGCGGCCCCACTGCTTTTCGGTATAGTGCTTGACCAGCTTTTCGTAAATATCGGTGCCGACCAGGTTGATGGCCTGCTCCTCCAGGTTTTTGGGCTCGGCGGTAAAGTGGGCAGCGCGCTGCTCCTCGATCTTTGCCTCGGCCTCGGCGGGGGTCACAACGCCCCACATCTTGTTGAAGGTGTTCATGTTGAACGGCAGGTTGTACAGTTCGCCCTTATAGTTTGCCACCGGAGAGTTGGTATAGCGGTTGAACACAGCGAACTGGTTCACATAGTCCCACACTTCTTTATTGTTGGTATGGAAGATATGTGCGCCATAGCGGTGGACATTGATGCCCTCAACATTTTCGGTGTAGACATTGCCGGCAATGTGGTCGCGCTTATCGATCACCAGGCAGCTTTTGCCTGCCTTGGTAGCCTGCTGTGCAAACACTGCGCCAAACAGACCAGCGCCGACGATCAGGTAATCATACTGTTTCATGGGGAACCTCCTTGTTATTTGGCAGAATGGCTGAACGGATCAGCGGAACGGTTTTTCCATTGCTGCACCTGCTGCAGGTGGAATTCAAAATCGCGGTCATCCTTTGTCAGCTGGCTGGAAAGGATCACGCCGGAAATAAACAGCAAAAGCGCCGCCACCAGTACGCAGGCACACACGATCAGCGTAGGGAAGCGCGGCACAAGGCCGGTGGCAAAATATTCGCCCAGAACAGGGGCCAAAAAGCACAGGCTGATCATGCCAAGCACCGCCGCCAGGGTGCTGAAAAAGCCGAACGGGCGGTAGTTTTTATACAGCCGTGCAATGGTGCGCAGCACGCGGAAGCCGTCCGAATAGGTATTCAGCTTACTTTCGCTGCCTGCGGGGCGGTCACGATAGTCAATGATCACATTCTCCACCTGCATGTTGCGGTGCAGGGCGTGGATGGTCATTTCGGTCTCGATTTCAAAGCCTCGGCTCAGCACCGGGTAGGTTTTGACAAACTGGTAGCTGAACGCACGGTAGCCCGTCATGATATCCTTGATCTGGCCGCCGAAGAGGTTGTTGGTAAAAAACCGCACCAGGTCGTTGCCAAAATTGTGGAACGGGCGTTTGTTCTGGGTGTAATAGGTGGAGGAAAGCCGATCCCCCACCACCATATCGGCCTGGTGTTCGGTAACGGCTTTGACCATTTCCGGGGCCGCTTCCGCCGGGTAGGTATCGTCGCCGTCCACCATGATATAGGCTTCGGCGTCAATTTCGCGGAACATGCGGCGGATGACGTTGCCTTTGCCCTGCTGGTATTCGTGGCGCACCACGGCACCGGCTGTGCGGGCCAGGTCTGCCGTGCCATCGGTAGAGTTGTTATCGTACACATAGATCGTAGCTTCCGGCAGAACGCGGCGGAAATCCATCACAACCTTTTGTACTGTCTGAGATTCGTTATAACAGGGGATAAGAACTGCTATTTTATCCAATGATATTCACTTCCCTTTTGCGGGTAGATTTTTGTGTTTCAGGTGCGTGATTTTGGGGTATGCAGCGGGGTGGGTTATACAGCTTGATGCACGTAACATCTGTGCACAGCGTGGGCGCACCGCATGTCCCCCTGCGTAAGAGGTATTTTCCTATCCTGCAGGGCGAGGCAGCCCCACCCTGCCGAACCGTTATGTGCTTTTATTTTTCGGGGGCTGTCCCAACTGCTCTTACGCTTCCGCGCACTTTTTGATCTCGTCCAGCCAGAACCGTGCGGTTTTCTCCCAGCTGTACTTGGCCAGCACCTTGTCCGGCGGGGCCGCAGGCTTGGCAAACAGCGCGTCAAGATCCACATCATAGTCATAGGGGTCAAAGTAGCGGGCGGTATCGCCATACAGCTCCGGCAGGCAGCTGGCACGGGCCAGGGCGATGGGTGCCCCCAGGCTGAGCGCTTCCAGCGGCGGAATGCCGAACCCTTCAAACACAGCGGGGTGCAAAAAGCCTTTGCAATTCTGCATCAGCGCTTTGTTCTGGCCGTCCGTCACATAGCCGGGGTAAAAGATATTGCTGGTGTTTTGGGCAGCATCTGCTTCGGCGCTGCCAAAGGCAGCAAGGTCCTTGCCGCCGGCCACAACAAAGGTTTTATCCGGGTTGCGGGCGGCAACCTCGCGCACCCACTTAAAGTTTTTGTGCCCGGCCAGGCTTCCCAGTGCGTAATAGTATTCTTTTTTCTTCACGCCAGGCAGCTTGTCAAACACCGTCATGTCCGGCTGGACGTTCTGCAGATGCTCCCAGCCGTTATAGGTCACACCGATCTTATCCAGTGGGATGCCCAACCGCTCGCTGATCAGGTGGCGCTGGTTATCACTGACGGTGAACACCCGCCGGGCAAACCATTTGGTGGAAAGGCAGTGGAACCAGAACTTGAAGCGGAAAAACGCACGGTCGGTTTTCATTACCAGGGGGCGGATATCATGCAGCACCACCACGCTGCGGCGGGTCATGAGCATATCGCTGGCAAGGCCAACGTAAAAGGCGTGGTGTTTGCGCAGGTAGCGCGGCAGCACCACCAGATTGTAACTATACTTAATGGCCTTGAGCGGAACAATTTTGATGTTTTTCAGTTCGGGCAGGTGCAGCGGGCGGCCATCGTCCCGGTAGCACAGCCGCACATCCAGGCCGGTGCCCTCCAGCAGGGGGTCCAGCCGGGTCACAACTTCATACACAAAGCGCGGAATGCCCGTGATGGGGTCACACAGCACTGTGCCATTGATCACAATGGGGTTCACTCTTCGGCCTCCTTGGCGGTTTCGTGGTGAGAGCAGGCTTCCAGCTCACGCTGCCAGTCCGCATAGCGGCGGGTGCAGTAATCCCGCAGCTCGTCCTCAAAGCGCTGCTCGCTGAAGCTGCGGCTGTGTTCCCGGATCTGCTGTGGGGGATAAGCCACGCCTTCGGTCTCAAACTTCTGGATGCAGGCTTCCAGGCTTTCGGGTGTCTGCTCGTCAAACAGCAGGCCGGTTTTGCCGTCCAGCACAGTCTCACAGGCGCCGCCGCGGCCAAAGGCCAGCACCGGGGTGCCTGCGCTCTGGGCTTCCACAGGGGTAATGCCAAAATCCTCCTCGCCGGGGAACAGGAACGCCTTGGCGCGCAGATAATAGCCGCGCACCTCTTCGTCGCTCAGGCCGCCGCCCAAAAAGCGGATGGTCGGGCCAGCCATGGCGCGCAGCTTGTCGCCCTCGCCGCCGCCGCCGATCACGATCAGCGGCTTGTTCAGCTTGGTGCAGGCTGCCACAGCCAGGTCAATCCGCTTGTACCAGGTAAAGCGGCCCACCACAAGGTAAAAATCCTCTTTGGGCACAAAGGGTTCTTCGTTGATATGCACGCAGGGGTAGATCACATCACTGTCGCGCCGGTAATATTTTTTGATGCGCCTGGCAATATAATGCGAGTTGGCGATAAAATAGTCCACCCGGTCCGCGGCGCACTTATCCCACTGGCGCAGCTTGAGCATCTGGCCGGGCATGACCGCCCGCACCAGCGCGTTGGCATTGTTGCGGTAGGTATAATAAAAATCCCAGACATAGCGGGTGGGCGTATGGCAGTAGCAGATATGCACGGCGTCCGGCCGGGTGATCACGCCCTTGCTGCAGGAAGAGCAGGACGAAATGACCATATCGTATTCCGAAAGATCCAGTGCTTCAAACGCGCGGGGCATCCACGGCAGCATGGCACGGTACAGCTTGGTGGCAAAAGGCAGCTTTTGGAGATAGGTGGTGCGGATATCATAATCCTTGAACCACGCAGGCATGTTGTTTTCGTCATAGACGAGGGTATAGATGGGTGCATCAGGGAAAACATGGTGCATACAGTCCACCACGCGGTCTGCACCGGCGTATGCCACCAGCCAGTCATGCACAATGGCTACCTTCGGCTTGCCGTTTTTCATCCTCAGCCCTCCTTTGGTTGGTTACTGGATCTTTTCATCATTGACCATTTTGCCGCCAAACACGGTGCGGAACAAAATTTTGATATCCAGTGCAACGGTCCAGTTTTCGATGTACCAGATATCATAACGGATACGCTCCGCAATATCAGTGTCACCGCGCAGGCCGTTGATCTGCGCCCAGCCGGTCAGGCCGGGGCGCACCTGCTGGCGCACCAGGTAACGGGGAATTTCTTCCTTAAAATGCTCTACATGGAACGGGATCTCTGGCCGCGGGCCAACCAGGCTCATATCCCCTTTTAATACATTGAAAAACTGCGGCAGTTCATCCAGGCTGAATTTGCGGATAATGCTGCCGAACCGCGTTTTGCGCGGGTCACTGTTGGTGCTCCAGGCCGAATCCTCGGCGGCGTTCACCCGCATGGAGCGGAACTTATACATCATAAAGGGGCGTTTGTTCAGCCCCACGCGCTCCTGCTTAAAGATGATCGGCCCAGGGCTGGACAGCTTGACGCCGATGGCTACCCCCAGCATGATGGGGCTGGTGAGCACGATCAGCACCAGGCTGCCCACCACATCCATGGCGCGCTTGATAAAGGCGTTCAGGATATTATCAAACGGCGTCTGCCGGATGTTGATGAGCTTACAATCGCCCAGCGCATCAATGGTGGGGCGGGCGGGCAGGTAATCGTTATAAAACGGCACCATGGTAATGCGGGTGCCGTGCTTATCGCAGGCGGCAAAGGCGCGGGTCAGCATGTGCATCTCGGCGGCATCCAGGGCCACCACCACCTCGTCAATGCCGGGTTCATCCAGCGTGACTTCCATTTTGTCATATCCGCCCAGGTAGCGCACATCCAGGTCCGGGTTGGCATAAGGCGCCAGGTAGCCATCCACATGGAAGCCATAATACGGGTTATGTTCGAGTGCCAGCAGGTACTCGGCAGCCATATCGCCGCCGCCGACCAGCAAGATATGGCGCAGGTCCTCCCCTTTCCGGTTGCGGGCACGGTCATACCAGCGCTTGATCATCCGCTTGAAGATCAAAAAGCCGGTGCTGAACCCGTACAGCAGCAGCATGACCCCGCGGGAGAAGTTTTGCAGGCGGAAAACGAAGAGCAGCGCCATAAAGCCCACCACGCCCAGCGCGTTGCCGAACGCAATGGTGGTGCTGCGCTGCCACAGCCCCCGCAGGCGGGAGGGGTTATACAGCCCGCGGCTCCAATAGAGCAGCACCATCACCACGGCGTAGCCCGCCCACCCCAGGGCAACCATAGGGCTGCGGGCAATATCCAGTGCCGGGCCGGCGCCGCCCTCCTCAAAAAAAGGCAGCCAGTTAAAGCGCAGGAAATTGGCCAGCAGGTATGCGGCAATCAGCAGCACAATATCAATCACACTGCTGATCAAGCCCCTGATACGCTGATTTTCACTGAGCAATCCTGCTGCCCCCTCTCTGTACGCCATATTTCAATCATTTTAGTATATCATAAAATCCATCCGGTTTCAACCAACGGCGGTTTTGCTGCGGCGCTGAAGCAGATTTTACAACTTTCCACTCCCGCTGCCGGACCTGCAGTTTTTTCCGCGTTACTCGAAGAAGTACTCCCAATCCTGATACGTCGCATTCACTTCAACTGCGTTTACCTGCGGGTACACGGTGCCGCTGCCGGATTTTGCCGTCAGCAGAATTTGCCCCACACCGTTGGAAATGGTGATAGGCACCTCGTAACTGTCGCGGTCGGTGGGCAGGTAGAAATCGCCCTGGTTGGTGTCGCGTTCCGCGGCGGCGCAGAGTTCGTTTTCCGTCACACAGGTCACATGCAGGAACTGCCGGTCAAACGGGTGGTCCATGCTGTCAGAGCTGACCAGCCCATAGTGCAGTGTTACATCCGCCACACCGCAAAAATCCGCGTCCGCCGCCGTTACGGTCACCAGCGCAGTGCCATCTCCCTGCAGGGTGGCAGCGGTCGTGGTTTCCACGTTCAGATTGTTATCGGTTCCGGTGCGCTCCCAGAAAAGGTGCATGCCGCCGGACTGGAAGGTGTTTGCCACCGGCTGCCAGTAACGGTACAGCTCCCGGTAGAACCACCAGTTGGCGTTGCGGCTCCACCGCTCCGGCGGGGCCGCCTTGGGGCTGGGGGTCACGACAATGTCAAAATTCCCCTGCTGGAAGGTTTGCAGGTACGCCAGGCGTTGGCGATCCCCCAGGGCATGGATGATGTAATCCGTGCCGGTAGGCTGCAGCTGGCCAGTCATGGCTTCCAGCGCGCTGGAATAGGTGCCAAACAGCCGCTTGCCCGCCGTCAGTTCCTTTTCGGTTGCCAGCTTTTCGGCCTGGTCGCCGATCCAGCCGCCCAGCTCCGGCACAAAGGTATAGCCCTCGTGCCCGCCAATGCGGGTCTGCACCTGCCCAGCCATGCCGACGGCCAGCACAGCGGCCCCCAGCACCGCACAGCCTGCGGGCACAATGCGCGCTGCAACCTGCGGAAAGCTTACCTTTTGGCAAACCAGCAGCACCGCTTTGATGATACACGCCGGGGCCAGTACGGCAGCCAGTGCCGCCGCGCCGCCCGTGGGCCCATTGTTGGAGGCACTGACCATGCCGTACAGCAGATTCCACAGCACCATGCCCAGTGTCAGGGCAAAGCCCCCGGCCGCCAACGCAGCAGAACGTTTGCTGCGGCAGACAAAAATACCGATGGCAAACGCCAGTGCCGCCGCAAGGCAGAACACTGCCGCGCCCGGCCAGTGCAGGTCTGCCACGCTGCACACCCGGTCGCTGAGGGTATTGCCGTAATACCAAGTCTGGTAAGCGCTGGTTCCGCGGGTCTGGCGCAGCCAGGCCAGCGGGTGCCCCCAGCTGATGAGCAGCACCGAAACGCCAAGCCCCACCACACTGGTAACGATGTAGCGCAGTGTCTGCACCACAATTTTACCGATGGAACTGCGATACAGCCGGATGAGATACAGCCCATACCCCAGCGCAATGGAAATATAGGCAGCGCCGCCCATATCATTGCTCCAAGGCACAAAAAAGCCTGCAGCAAAGGGCACCAGCACCGCCGGGGCCAACAGCCGCCTGCTTGTATCCTGCTGCCAGAAATGCAGTCCCAGCAGGATGACCAGTACCGCCAGTGTTAAAGCGGCGGAGCGCATCATGCGGGCGCTGTTGCCGTTGGCGGCGGCATAGCTCAGCAGGGTGTTCACCTGACCGGCAAACGGCAGGTTTGCCCCCTGCACATAGGCAAAAAACACGCTGCACAGCGCCAGCGCTGCCGCGCGGGCCGCACGGGCAGTGCCGATGACCACCAGGCAGACCGCCAGCACCAGCAGCTCAAAATAGAACCAGGTGCAAAAGTTTGTGGCAAACATGCTGCGGCCAAAGCTGTTGCCCAGCACCAGCAGCAAACCGCCCACGCTGTACAGCTCGCCCGCACCAAGGTAGACGGTAAAATCACGATAAGGTATCTGCCCGGCCAGCAGGTGGCGCACCGGGTTATAATTCTGGAAGTCGCCGTTCATGATCTCGTACCCGATCTCATAATTGGCGGCAAGACCGCGCACTGCGGCAAGCCCGGCCAGCACCAGCAGCAAAAACAGCCACGGTGCTGCGCGTTTGAGCTTTTGTTTTGCTGTCTGCATCAGCGGTAAAGGCCCTCCAGCTCATCCAGCTTTTTCTTCATTTCTGCACGCACGCTGGGTGGGTCCAGAATTTCGATCCCTGTGCCAAAGCCGGCCACCCAGCCGTAAAACCGGGGGCTGACCTGCACATTTACCACCACATTAAAGTGGTCGCCATCCGGGTTGCGCACCAGGGTAACCCCCGTGCCAAACCGGTCGATCATCGCCCCGGCCAGGCGGTTTTCGCACCGCATGGTCACTTTGCGCACCGGGCCGTTGAACATATCAAACATCTGCTGCATATACTGGTTTACGTCAAATTCGGCGTATTCCTCAGCACCTTCACGTTCGGTATCCGGCAGCAGCTCCACCTTGCGCATTTTATCCACGCGGTAGTGCTTCAGACGGCCTTCGGTATAGGCGATCATATAATAGTTTCCGTTTTCCCACACCATCACCCAGGGGCTGACGGTGTACAGCTGGCCTTCATGACGGGGCACCATCTGCTTTTGCAGGTCCCAGTCACAGTATTTGAACCGCACCTGGTTGCCCGCGGTAATGGCGCTGTGCAGGGTATCCACGCTGTAAAGGATCTTTTCCTCCTGGCTTTTCACCCGGCCGGAAACCAGCACCTTGCGGTCCAGCTCCTCCTGGCGGTAGCGGGAGGTGAACCGTCCCAGCTTTTCGATCAGCACCTTGCTTTTGCGCGCGGTGATGAACTTGCTGGCATACACAGCGTCCACCAGCAGTTTCAGCTCCGCCAGTTCAAACGGGGTATCCACCATATAATACCCGCCCCCGCGGCCGCGCTGCTGCACGATCTCAAAGGGGGTATCCGGCATTTCGTTCAGGGTCTGGATATCGTCATACACGCTTTTGCGCTCTGCCACAATGCCGCGCTCTTTCAGCAGTTCTACCATGCGCGGCACACTGATGGGGTGCTTTTCGTCGGTTTCCCGCACAAAAATTTCCAACAACGTAAGCAGCTTTAATTTTTGTCCTTCTTTACGGGGCATAAAGGCCGCCTCCCTTCCGGCAAAACAGACCGGCTTCCCGGTTATTTTTTATCAAATGCCTTGCGGCGCTCGGTGGAAAGGCGGAACATTTTTTCCAGCCCTTCGCGGTCGTCATCCACCAGTTTCTGGCGCATGGTGGCAAGTGCATCACTGAACATATCGATCTCACTAATCAGGTTATCCTTGTTCCACAAGAACAGCTCCGCCCACATTTTATCGTTGATGCGCGCAATGCGGGTCAGGTCGCGGAAAGAGTCCCCGGTATACTTGGCAAGCTCGGCGTTATCGCTGGCGCACATCAGGCTGACGGCAATGGCATGGCACAGCTGGCTGACATAGCCGATCATGTGGTCATGCTCTGCCGGGCTGAGCACGCTAATGCGGGCAAACCCCAGTGTGCGGGCCAGGGTACGGCACCATTCAATGGCTTCCGGGGTGTTTTTTTCGGTGGGGGTAATGATAAAGTTTGCCGGGGCAAAGTTTACCTCGGCACTGTGGGCCACGCCGCTGGTCTCACGGCCGGCCATGGGGTGGCTGGCAATGAACTCCACGCCCTTCGGCAGCATCTGCTGCACCGGCTCCACCACGCCGCGCTTTACGCCGGAAACATCGGTTATCAGCGTGCCGGGGCGGACCAGGTGGCCGTACCGCTTGACCCATTCCAGCAGCACAGTGGGGTACAGGCCAAAGATGATGTAATCCGCGTTCTGCACCAGGTCGTCAAAGTTTTCGTTGCGGCCCTCGCAGATATAGGCGTGTTCCAGCGCATAATCCAGCGTGCTCTGGCTGTGGGTAATGCCGGTCACGCGGTAGCCTTTCTGGCTGAGCACCTGGGCATATTTGCCGCCCAGCAGGCCCAGGCCCACAATTAAAAACGTTTTGTTTTTATCCATCCCGTCCATTTTGCTTTCACCCCTGATTTGTTACATGGGCCCCCAGGCCCTTGATGACCTCAAAGAAATCCGGCCAGCTTTTGTTGACCGCGTTGGCCCCCTCGATGACCGCCGGCTGGCCTGCGGCCAAGGCAGCAACGGCCATTGCCATTACAATGCGGTGGTCGTTATGGCCGTTCAGCGGTGCCGTGGGCTTGTGCAGGGCGCAGCCCTCAATTGTCAGGGTATCGCCGTCCGCTTTTACCGTGCCGCCCATCTTGGCAAGCTCTTCCTGCATAGCGGCAATGCGGTCACACTCTTTAATGCGCAGCCGCCCGGCGTTGCGGATGATGGTGGTGCCGTTGCAGAAGCACCCCAGTGCGATGAGCACCGGGCCAAGGTCTGGGCAATCGGCCAGGTCGATCTCCACCGCCTTCAGCAGGCTGCGATGGAAGGTCACACGGCTGCCGCTGCGCTCAAACTTTGCACCGCACTGCTTTAAGATATCCAGGATCACCCGGTCTCCCTGGTGGGAACCGGAGGGCAGACCCGTTATCGTAATGCCGCCCACAGTGCTGCCCAGCACGGCCAAAAACGCCGCTTGGCTGTAATCGCCTTCAACATCCATGTCTGCCGCCGCATAATGCTGCGGCGCTGCCACTTTGTAGGTGGCGGAGCCATCCTTGCGGGCGCGGACCGAAACTTTAACGCCAAATTTCTGCATCGCGTCTGTGGTCAGGTCCACATAGCTGCGGCTTTCAAAGGGAGCGCGCACCTCAATGGTGCTGGGGGCTTCCATCAACGGGGTGGCAAACAGCAGCCCGCTGATGAACTGGCTGGACACATTGCCCGGCAGCGTAAAGGTACCGGGGCACAGGCGGCCAAAAATCGTAATGCCCTGTTCGTTCTGTTCAAAACGCAGCCCCTGGCGCTCAAACAGCTGGGCATAAATTTCCTGCGGGCGCTGCATCAGGCGGCCTGCGCCGGTAAAGCGCACTTTTTGGGCCGTCAGGCTGAACAGCGGCAGGATAAACCGCAGTGTGCTGCCGCTTTCGTTGCAGAACACCGGGCGGGTAATGGTGGCAAAACCGTCTGCATTGCCGCGGCCGGTAATGGTCAGCTCATGCTCGCCCCGCTCCACCTTGGCCCCCAGCTGCTGGGCAGCCCCCAACGTGGCCAGAATATCCTGCGAAAATTCCACATTGCCAATGTGGCTGGTACCGGCGGCCAGGGCCGCGCACACCACAGCGCGGTGTGCCGCGCTTTTGCTGGGCGGCACGGCAGCGGTTCCGGCCAGACGGCCCGGTTCAATGGCTGCAACGGTTGCTTCCACGGTGTTCCCCTCTTTCGTGCCGTTCAGGCATCAAATGTTGTTTCAAACGCCTGCACGGCGGTTTCTACTGTGTTTTCCAGGCGGCCGGTGTTATCCACCGCGGCATCGGACGCTGCGCGGTAAAGCGGCATCCGCTCGGCTTCCATCTTGCGCAGGGCGTCCAGCCCGGTGGAAAGCGGCCGCCCGCCGGTTGCCAGCCGTTCGACCGGGCGCTGCACCCACAGCACAGGGCCGTTCTGGCGCAGGGCGCGGGCGTTGCCCGGTGTTTTGATCACCCCGCCGCCGCAGGCGATGACCTGCCGTGTCTGCTTGCTGATCTCCGCCACAGCCTGAGATTCGTACTTGCGGAACAATGCCTCGCCTTCACGCGCAAAGATATCCGGGATGGGCATTCCGGTGTTTTTCTCGATCACTTCATCCAGATCCACATAGGTTTTGCCCAGCGTTTTGGCCAGGGCACGCCCGATGGTGGACTTGCCGCAGCCCGGCATTCCGATAATGGCCACGTTGGAAAGATCTCGCTTGAGCTTGCGGTGGGTGTCAGCGATCACAGCTTCCGGCAGCTTTTGGCCGGTAAAGTGCTCCGCCGCGTACACTGCCTGCGCCACCAGCATCTCGAACCCACAGTAGGCGGGCACGCCAAGTTCCTCCGCACGGAGCAAAAGTTCGGTGCGGAACGGGTTATAAACGCAGTCCAGCACGGCTTCCAGCTTGGGGAAGGCATGCAGGTCCAGCAGGCAGCTGCCGTTGTTGGGGTACATGCCCGCCGGGGTGGTGTTGATAATGATATTGATTTCCGGGTGCTGCTGGGCTTCCTCATAGGTCAGGGCACCGTCCTTGCCGGTGCGGCTGGCGGTCAGCACCTGTTTGGCTCCGGCGTCCTGGCAGACAGCCGTGACGGTGTTGTGGGTGCCGCCGGTGCCCAGCACCAGCACCACAGCCCCGGCAAACTTCACGCCGTGGCAGCGGGCCAGGTAGGCAAAGCCGGTATAATCCGTATTATAGCCATACAGCTTGCCATCCCGGTTGACCACGGTGTTCACTGCGCCGATGGCCGCCGCACGTGGTTCCACCTCATCGCAATATGGGATGACCAGCTTTTTGTACGGGATGGTAACATTGATGGCTTTGAACGCCTTTGCCTGCATAAAGGCATGGGCTTCTTTCTCCGTGGGCAGCGGATGCAGCTCATAGGAATAGCCGCACACGGCCTCATGGATGATTTTGGAATAGCTGTGGCCCAGTTTGGCTCCGATCAGACCGTATTCCATATTGCGCTTCCTTTCTGTTTGCTTCAGCTGTATTACTTTTGCCCCAGCGTACCGTAACGCACGGTCAGCAGGTCCAGCACGGCAAATGCTGCCAGGGTGTTCTGCACCACAGCAGCACGGGGCACAATGCAGGGGTCGTGCCGGCCCTTGATCTGCAGTTTTGCATCTGCCTTAGCGATATAATCCACGGTATCCTGTTCTTTATAAATGCTGGGGGTGGGCTTTACCGCCGTGCGGAACACAATGGGCATGCCGTTGGCAATGCCGCCGTTGATGCCGCCGTTTTTGTTGGTGGCCGTTACCACTTTGCCGTCCCGCATGGTAAACGGGTCGTTTGCCTGGGAGCCGCGCAGGTCCGCAAAGGCAAAGCCCGCACCAAACTCAATGCCTTTGACAGCGGGGATGGCAAACGCCAGGTGGGCGATCTCACTTTCCACACTGTCAAAGAACGGTTCACCGATGCCCGCGGGCACCCCGGTGATGACAGTTTCCAGAATACCGCCCACGCTGTCGCCCTCGGCCCCGGCTGCGCGGATGGCTGCCTGCATGGGGGCTTCTTTTTCGGGGTCCAACAGGGCAAAATGGCCCGGCTGCGGTTCCGCCATAATCAAACCGGCAGAGCTGGAAAGCGGAGCATCCTTCACCCCGGCACAACGGGCAATGTGGGTATACACCTTAATACCGCGCTGTGCCAGAATGTGCTCACAGATCGAACCCGCAGCCACGCTGGCTGCGGTGATGCGGCCGGAAAAGTGGCCGCCGCCGCGGGCATCCTGCCAGCCTTCATATTTGGCATATGCCGTGTAATCCGCGTGGCCGGGGCGCAGCAGATCCGCCGTTTTTGCATAATCTCCGCTGCGGGTGTTGGTGTTGCGGATCATCATGGTGATGGGGGTGCCGGTGGTATGGCCGTTGACCACACCGCTCAAAAACTCCACCACATCCGGCTCGGTGCGGGCGGTGGAAAGCCCATCTCCGCGGGCGCGGCGGCGGTCCATCCGCTCGGCGATGTACGCTTCATTCACCGGCAACCCCGCGGCCAGACCGTCCAGCACAGCGCCGACGGCGGCACCGTGGCTTTCGCCAAAAATGGTCAGGCCCAATGCATTGCCAAAGGTATTTTTCATCGGCTCAGTCCTCGTTTTCCTTGATGCCAAGCAGGGCGGGCAGTTCGGTCATGGGAATCTTATCGGCGCGCCAGCAGCCCAGGCCGGGCACCTTGATGACGGTAATGGTGCTGCCCGCGCTCTTTTTGTCGTGCTGCATATAGCTCAGCACCTTATTTTTGTCCACACCCGTGCGGGTGGGCAGGCCCAAAGTGCGGTAGATGGCGCGGGTGCGGCGCACAAGGGATTTATCCTCGATCATAGGCAGCATGCCAAGCGCCACGCACTCGCCATGGAACAGGCCGTTGGTGCGGCGGCCGCGCACCCCCTTGACAGCCTCAATGCCATGGCCGATGGTATGGCCAAAGTTCAGGCAGGCGCGCTGGCCCTGCTCGTGCTCATCGTTTTCCACCACGTTCTTCTTCACGCGCAGGGAACGGTAGATGATGCGCTCAATGTTTTCTTCGGGGTGTTCACACTCAAACAGGGCAAACAGCTCCGGGTCAGCAATCAGACCCGCCTTGATGGCCTCCGCCACCTCTCCGGCATGGGAAAGGATCGTCTCATGGGCAAAGCCGGTGGTGACCA
>OGOY01002017.1_pt1 | contig 19382 bp, 20 predicted proteins | sample 1552811 | NCBI WGS metagenome assembly OGOY01 (sample SAMEA2580132, study PRJEB22360) | human gut metagenome | biome: human gut; feature: human-associated habitat; material: faeces | place: Denmark | collected 2008/2010 | reverse complement strand
CAGCTCTTGCTGATACGCTAGCCGCCGCGAAGGCCATTAACGCCAACGATGCCTACGAAAGCGGCATCGCCGACACTCGCTTTGCCGATCTCGACGCCCTGTATGCAGCAGCACGCGAGGCGCAATCGAAAGCCGATGCCGCTAAAGCCGTGCTAGAAGCAGCCGAGCAGGAAGTAGGACGCCATTCGGAACATTACGTTGAAGCGCTGCTGAACTACCAGGAAGCAGCAGAAAACCTCCGCGCTGCCCAAGCAGCCTACGATGCCGCACTTGCCAAAGAATTGGCGGAACAAGAAGCGGCAAACCAAGCAGGGAGCGCCAACAACGCCGCAAACCCAACGACCACTCCCGCAAAGCTGCAGCTTAACGGCAAACAAACAAACACCAGCCAAGCGAATAGCGCATCGCCCAAAACTGGGGACAACGAAGTAGCAGGCACGTTCGCCGCACTTGCTGGAGCAGGAGCGGGAGCCGCCCTGTTGGCAGGACGCAAACTTCGTCGCACCAAGCACATGAAGTAGCCAAAGCCCAAAGCGGCCCCTACCAAGCCAGACACCGCTTGATAGGGGCCGCACTATAACCTGAAGGCGGCCGCAACAAGACAGTCGTCATCCGAAGAGACTAATCATGATGCCCACAACCCACTAACGGCAGAAGCACAAAGACAAAACAGCCGCCAAAACAAGCGTGCTATTTCTTCGGCATAATGCCCAATTCGCTGATACGCTGCGCAACTTGCTCAGCAGAAAGTACCCCTTCTTCCATGCAGCGCAGCACGAAGGGCGCTCCCTTGCCTGCACGCAAGTCGTCATCCACTTTGTGCTTGAATGCGGGGTAGCCCACAAGGTTTTTCCGTACCTGATTTTCCGCTTCTTCGGGTGTTTTCCTTTTATTTGCGCGCACATTGCCCGAAAGCTCTTCGGCATACACCGTTTTTGCGATTTCAGAAACCGGCAGTTGCTGCTCAATAAACAGTTCGCGACACGCATCGCGCTGACGCTTTACACGAGCGTTCTTCGCTTTTGTTTTGCACTGTTCGCTGCAATACGTACGCGAAATGCCACGATGTCCCGCCAAAGAAAAACCCCTACCGCAGATTTCGCAATAACCAATTTTTACCTGACCCAACTGGCGAGAAAAGCGATACCAAAGATAACTAAGATAATTAGGGAACACCATGAAGTCATCGCTTTCTGTAGAGCGAAACACATCGATACCGACGCCCTGTAAATGAAGGGAAATGATCGCATGCACCAACTTTTGTAGGTGCGGAACATCTTGCTTGCTCGACTCTGCTGGATCGAGGATCAACTCCTCCGAAAGACCGCAGTAGTTGGAGGGTGGTTCATTAACCGGGAAGCCTATCTCTTCAGAAGCACGTTCTAGCAAAGCCTCAAAACCCGCTTCGCTGGCTGCGTCTCCTTCCGCAAAGGCAGACAACGCGGCAGCAAAGTCGAACGCGGTAATCTCCCGCTTAAACGCAAACAAGGTCACTGTCATATAGCTGCCGAAATCATCTTCACCCAAATCGAAGAATGCATAGTCGTACATACCAGGCGCAGAAAACTTCTTGAAATGAGGGAATTCAGGCATTTCCGCGAAAATGCACTCGTAGTTCCCTCGGCAATATTCACAGTGAACGAAAACATATCAAAAGAGTTGCTAGTTGATTTACTGTGCACATGGATCTTTGCAACCAAAGATCCATGATCGCTTTCGATATTCCCGTTTATCAGGGCGTAAGGCTTCCGGTCGTTAAGCACTTCCTGCAGGGTTATCACATCTTTAGCCATGTGCGATTCCGTGATCCAATCGGCAACCGCTTCTTCAGCATGCGCCCCAAACAAGGGCCCCGTTTTTAGAGCAAGCTCCTGAATAAGCATATGGTCCAAACGACCATCGGATCCATAAAGAAAAGCTAGGTCTTCTACACCGAATTCACGCAGTTTGTCCTTTTTGGCTGCCCCCGTAGTAGCTTGCGCAACACCCGAATCGTCAAATGAAAATTTAATGCTCGCCTGAGAGCTCCTCCCCTCCAGGCTGCAAATAGCCCGCTTTACGGGAAACCGTCCCTGCGGGGTTTGCAATTGATCCATCAAGTCCATACAATATCCGCCTTAATTCGGTACCCCTTCAAACCATACGATATGGAGTAGATTACTACTTTTTTACTCTTTCAATGCCACTTTTTCCGAGCATGTTTCTAGGAGATTATAAGCGTGTCGAAAGAAACAGCAGATAGGAGGAGGACGTAATGAAAATACCTAAAGCATTCGAGACAGCGCTGCAAAATAAGGAAGAACTTGTGCTTATCGCAAGCGCCAACCCCCTTCTTTGCAATTCCAATTTGGAGTCTCTTTGGGAACTGGAAGGCTTCACATTACGCGCCGCATTCTGCCTTGTCGACAATCTATTAGAGCGAAATGGCTACCAATTAGTCCTAGGCGATGAAATGAGATGGATTTATTCAGATCCCTGAAAAAAATTCGGAAAGGCTCATGCCGAATCCATCGGCGATCTTTTCAAGAACATCAATGCTGGCATTACGAGAGCCCGCTTCAACGCGAGCAAGATATGAACGCTCTACCCCAACCATCAGGGCAAGCTTAGTTTGAGAAAGGCCGTTTACCTTCCTCAACTGCCGGATGCGCATCCCAATAGCTTGTCTCGTAGCAAGTGTCATGCTGCAAGCCTAATTAGGTCTATACTAAAGCATGTGTCCTATCGAACACAGCTAACAGCAAAGACAGCCAAACAGGGTTCGCAGCCAGCCGCTTTAACCAATCTGTTTACTACGCGCAAATGCGCCCAACGAATGGAACCAACTATGTTTTGCCCCAATTGCGGAAGCAACGTAAACGAGAATGCTGCTTTTTGCGGAAGCTGCGGAAAAGCAATTGACCAGAAGGGGAATCAGGGCCAGCATCAAACCGCCCGCCGCGCACAGACTGCCCAAAAGCATCTAGAGGCCATCGATGAGAACATCCCCTTCATGACCTCCTATCTGACTTTTTACCTTAAGGGGCACATAGGCATCCACAGCGACCATGTTGATCTAACAATCCCAAACACTATTTTTGGGCTCATTCCGCTGGGAAGCAACAATCGCAGCATCGATGTAAATCAGATCGTTTCACCAGTCAGTAACTTCAAGGTGACCCCACTCACCCTGATACTCGGATTCTTTCTCGGAATAGGAGGATTACTGTCTATCCCAGAGGCGGTAGCGTCCGTGCCGTCCGCTGGGATAGACAACCTGCTCACAACACTCTTTTTAACACTTGTCGGCATTCTCCTGTTCCTGAATTCGCTTCAGACCACTATCGGGATCACGCTTACCTCTGGCGAGATCATCGCCATTCCCCTGGTGGTCTTCGAAAAGAGCAAGGCAGACCTCATCCGAGAGCGAATCTCTCAAATCTGTTCCGCTAGGACACACGACACCAACACACGAGTCCACACCGAACGCCAAACCAACCAGCTCATTGATGCGCTTCAGAATCGTGCCTAGGTAGCACCCTCCCCGCAATACCGCCCCGAAAGGAGTCCTTATGTTTTGTCCAGAATGCGGAAAGAAAATTGAAGAAGGCGCACTGTTCTGTCCGGAATGCGGCACCAAAATCACCAAGCAGGCACAACCGCAACCAGCAGATAGCGCCCCACCACAAGAAGCAAGCGCGCCTGCTGCAAGCCCAAACCCCGAGCAAGCTGCGTAACCCACGCAGACACCCGCAAGCACCGCAGCTAATGCCAGCGCCACCGAGCAGCCAGCAGCTGAACCCTCTCAGGCAGCCCCGACGCAAAACGAAGCAGCACAACCAAAATATGAAGGCGAAACCGCAGGCGCAAAGGCCGGCAAAGTCATCGATGACACGATGAGCAAATTCAAAAGCCTCGACAAAACTAAGAAGTACGGCATCGTGGGCGGCGGCATCGCAGCAGTGGTCCTAGTAGCAATCATCGCCTTCGTAATGCCCCTCTTCGGCGGCGTACCCACCGATGTAGCCCGCCAGGCCTTCGCCCAAAGCTCGCTTGCCACCAACGGCGCAGTTTCCAGCAACTACACCAACGCATCCGCCTACGAAATCAAGGATTTCAGGATTGACAAGCAGGAAGATGCCTTGGCTGGCTACGATTCCGATACGCGTCAAATGGCCAAAGCCTGGTACGGCTCCGATCAGCTTAAAACCGTTTACTTCTCAGGCACCATTGCCAACGAAAGCTTCGAAACGAACTTCACTGGCGAATGCGGCTTCAAGAACATCAATGGCACCTGGAGCCAAGCTTCCGACTATTCAATGACCATCGACAGCAAAGAAACCAAGCCGCTGAAGGGCGTAGACACGCTTAGCCAGAAGAGCAGCTCAAGCAACGTGAGCTATTCCGACTTCAACTCCGATTTCAACGAATCAAACGGCACCTACACTTCCAACGCCACCAGCACCGTAACCTATACCTATTGGTTCGCGACCGACACTGCCAAGGCATCTCAGAGCTTTACCTTCGACCCGAGCTCTGGCTGGAAAGCCTCAGGCGATGCTACTACCACCGACCAAAACACCGAATGGACGCTGAGGGATAAGACGTTCAAGTATTCCGGAACCGAAGGAATAGTTAGCAGCGCCAATATCGATGCCTCCATTACATTCGGCGAAGCATCCGACGGGAGCATGTCCGCAACCTACAGCACCAACTACACGCCAAGCGCAGGAATGAACAACGTAGGCATAACCTACAATTCCGCATCGATTAAAGGCACGGCAACCGGCAAAGCGACCCATAAATTTGGCGACAACAGCTTCAGCATCACGCTTAACGACAGCGGACAATCGGTTGACATCACCTGCAAGTACAGCAGCTGGACGGGCAGCTCCGATTCCAAAAACGCCATCAATGTAACAGAGGACACGAAAACCGTCTGCGCAAACGCAAAGTATGGCGGCCCGCGATACATCGACTTCTCGAACTACACCTTCACCGAAGCAACTCAGACTAACGCGTAATATCCAGGTGGCCGCATCCCGACGATGCGGCCACCCCTTCTAAAAGAATGGAGCAACCCATGTTTTGCAATGCATGCGGTACAGAAAACATCGACGGCGCAGCCTACTGCAGCGCATGCGGTGCAAAACTGGCAACCGAAAATACAGCCGACGAGAACGGGAAAGCAAGCCGAACGGCCTTCGAGAAAGAGAAGAATGCACAAAGAATGCGCGCCGAGCTTACCGAACTGATCCTCAGGACTTATCGCCAAGTTCAGCCGCAGACAGAGAATTACCAAAACGCTATTGCGATCAAACAAAGAATCGCCAATGAGGAGCTCGCTCTGCGCGAGAACGAAAAAAGGAACCCGAAACGCAACCTCAAGACAGCAATTATGCTTCTTATCGCGTCTATCCCAGTATTTCTCTTTTTGATGTCCATTGCCCAACCGCCAGAAAACCCTGCTTATTTTGTAGGTCAGCTACTTGGAGCCTTTATGCTTGCTTCCCCTCTTTTTATACCCGCAATTATTCTTTTCTTTACATGTCGTTCAGAAACGAGAGAGAAAGAGAAGACGGCCAACTCGCTTTGCTCTTCCATTCAGAAAGACGAAATTGAAGCCGAAGAAATCGCAACAGAGATTATCGGAAACTACAATTCAATTCCAGAAAATTTCATCGATTTCAAGTATGCCGACCCCTGGTCTTTGTGGGCCCTATACCAAATTGTTTCTACGGGCCGCGCTGATTCGCTCAAGGAAGCAATTCTCTATTTCGACGAACTCTGCCACAGGCAGAAAATGGAAGACATCGCACTACAACAGCTAAATATCACGCAGCAAATTTTCGCTCAAACGGTCGAAATCAGGAAGTCGCTCGAATTCATTGCGACAATGTCCACCATTAGCGCGATTTCAACTTCCATAACAGCTGCGAACAGCTTCCGCTAAACGATTCGATTCCGTATTAACTAGCTTGTACGCCATCCACAACCACCGCATGTTGCTAATGTGACACCGTTGACAAATGCCATCAATTAGCTAGCTTGACCTGCGCTTATTTAAACTATAATCGATTACTGTTGCCCCCCTAACATGTAGGAGCCGTTATGTTCTGCCGCCAATGCGGAAGCGAAATACCCAACGAAGCCAAGTTCTGCACCTTTTGCGGGACCAAGACTGTTGCGCCAAAACCCAGAGAAGACGAAGGCCTGGACCCCCGAAAAGCAAAGGAATCGAACACCGCACCTGATAAGGGCGCAGCCACCGATGAATCCGCAGCCCAATCGACCAACGGCAACGCAACCAATACCGCTTCCGAAACTGACGAGCAGAGCAGCACGACGGCAACCCCAGAAGAACCGATAGCTCAAGCAAACAATACAGGCGAAACGCCCGAAGCGGAAAGCGCAACCAACGTTGCCATTTCCGCAGCAAATGAACCAACCAGCGTAGTTGCCACTATTGGAAACGCAAGCGCTGAAACCGGCAATGCAACGCAAGAGCAATCCGAAACCAGCAGTCTCAAAGCAGCCGTCGAGCAGAATAAGAAGCGCTCCCGTCGCGCATGCCAATGATCCTGCTTGTTGCTCTGGCCCTCGCCCTGGCAACCTCCGTCGCTTACGCAGCATACCGCGTATACACCGATGTTTGGCTTCCCTACCAGGCCGAGCAGGAAGCGCAAAGCAGGCAGTCAGACAACTCGGTCGGATCCGATGGGGATGCTATCACAGGAAAAACCGCCGATGAGCCAGAGAATCTGCTTCATATCGCAGACATCCTGACGATGGACCCAACCCAGATTGGTGACTATATAGAATCGCAAGGCATTACGCCCCAGCGCATTGCCCCAACTAAGCATGCAATGGACGGCGGATTTAAGTCCGACAAATCATTTGATGCTTGGGCGCTGACCCAAGACGAAACGAATAGCATCGTTACGGCTCTCGACAAGGATGACAAGTATCTTAGCTCCGATTACTACGATCAAACTTACACTTCCGTTCCCCCTGTGCTCGCAGTTGGAGATACCGCGGTTCCGTTCCAAGGAATTAGCCAGTCCTATTACACAGCCGAGGACCTCAAGGCGGGCAAGAAACCATCAAGCATCACACTGACAACCCTTTCGCTCAATGGACTTTCCGGCGACGAATTCAACAGTTTCCTTGAGTATTGCGGACTCGGAAAGCCACTTGCATCGGCAAAGGCAAGCAAGGGTGGTGCGCCTTTCTGTACCTCAAAAGTTGGAATCATGGAAGATCAAAATGGGAATAAATACCTCTGGTATGCAACCGCCCTACTCAACAATGACGAATACGTATCGTGCACAATTGGATGCATGGAAATAGACACGGCGTACATCACTTTGGGAATATCACCAAGCGCGAGCGCATCATCATCAAACCCAAAAGATTATTGGAACAATGCTGACAACAAAACGAAATCAGAGTTGGTTTCCAGAAGCATCCTTGAGCACCAATGGCCACAGTCATACTACGGAACGATGAATATTAGCAACGAATAGCGAGATTGCCCATGTACTGCACTACCTGCGGAAACGAAATACCTGACGACTCGAAGTTCTGCACTCATTGTGGAGCCTCGGTGGACTACACGCCAGAACCTGGCAACCAGCCTCTTCCTCTGCAACCCGATTCAACAGCAGAGAAAAGCGAGTCAGCGCGGGTTAACCCCGTCCCGTTCCAAACCGATCAGACGAAAACCACCAAGAAAATGAGCCCTGCCGCAAAAGCGGGAACAGCGGTTGCCGCCGTTGGCTTAGCTGCGGGAATCGTATTCGGATCATATAGCGTCTACACCAACTTTGCAGCGCCGACACCACAGCCCCAAGCCAATGAAGCTGCCGCACCAAATGAAGAGCCGGCAAACGCCGATTCAAACGATTCCGCCACGCAGCAAACCGAAACCAACCTTGCCTCAAAATGCAGCACCAAGAAAACGTATAACTATATCGAGGTGCCCACCAACCCATACAAATCGCCAGGGCAAAAGAGCAAAGACAAATGGACGTACGACCAGCTAACAAGCTCAAATAAATCCGATGCTTCTGATCAGATCAACACGCTTATCAGGAACGCCGAAGACTCCTCCGCGAAAAGAAGCAGCAGTTTTCCCACTTCAGCCAGCGCGCTTAGCCAAGTCGAATCCGAAGACAAATCCTGCACTTTAGGCCGTGATATTTCCGTCACCTACCTTAAGGGCAACGTGGTCGGCGTTTACGATTCGCGACTTATATCCGATTGGAAATCGCAGGACAGGCCCGTACTCTTGGGCGCAGCCTTCGACCTTTCCTCAGGCGAACCGGTAGACCCAGCCTCCGTATACAACCTGACGATCGACGAAACCGTTTCTTCTGCAAAAACGGCAGTCAAAACATACCTATCGAAACATCCAAGTGACACCAAAACAACTGAAGTCGCCTGCTCGAAAATCGAAAGCAACATAAAAGGCGACGTCACCTCGGGCTTACAAGACAATCTTGAAGGCTCCTCCCCGCTCGTACTTACCGATAGAGGCTTGGTTTACATGACCTCAATTTACGAACTAGGAAGCTGGAGCTACGGTTGCCACGGCATAATCATCGCTTCCGACAATAAATCCCTTGTTGGCACAGAGGTCGACTTATCTACCATCCATAAAATCGATCAGTAATCTTGAGTAGGGAGAAAGCCCATGTACTGCCGAGAATGCGGGAGTGAAATATCTAACGAAGCAAAGTTCTGCAACTTCTGCGGGACAGAGACTGTTAAGCCAAAAGCCCAAACGAATGAGAACGTTGACTTTTCTGAAGGTCAAATGCCCAATGAGGCGCAGAACTCAGCCATTGCCGATGAGACATCTGATGCTCTATCAGCAGCCGCAGAAAACGAAAGCGCCCAAACTACCGACGCAACGCAAGCGCAGCCCACCACCCAGACCGCAGCCACACAGCCTGAGACCAACAGCCTCAAAGCAGCCGTAGCGCAAAACAAAAAGCGCTCCCGCCGCCGCATGCCGATGATCCTGCTGGTGGCACTCGCCCTGGCCCTGGCAACCTCCGTCGCTTACGCAGCATACCGCGTATACACCGACATCTGGGCACCAATGCAGCAAGAACAGCAACAGAAAGCCCAGGCAGAAAAAGATGCTCAAGAAGCGCAGGATGCTTACAACGGGATTATCGAAGAATATTCAAAGGCGCTCAAAGATGCCAAAAACGGTGAACTTGACCGTAACGAAATTGCCGAGAAGTACCCCCATGTGAACTCGGAGCCATTCCCTTACTACTCAATGTCTCTAAGCGATTCAGAAACTAGTGATTACAAATACACAGCAAAAGACCTTAATGATGACGGTACACCAGAGCTTCTAATCGGAAGAGACATGACGCAGTATGGAACGATATATACAAGCATTGCAGTGTACGACATTTGGTCTTACCAAAATGGAAATTTGGTCCACGTTGAATCCGGAATTACTCGAGGAGATTACTCCCTTAGAGAAAACGGTGTAATCATGAGCAGAGCAAATGGGGGCGCATACATTAACGGCTACATGATGATGTCCTTGAACAAAGGCAAACTATACAGCGTCGAAGATCTAGATCAGGCAAATGTCACTAAAGCACAGGGCAATTGGACGAACCTTGAAGGCATTTCCGAAGAACGAATCGATGGTACGACGAGAACCTCGAGCGATAATCCGCAAGTTGAGTACACAAAATATGCCGACAATTCGACCGGCGTCGATTCCGGCACATGCACAGCAAAGCAATTTAATTCAATGCTGGACGAGCTCTTTGCTAAATATCCTGAAGACACTTCGGTAGAGTGGAAGACCATTTCTGCAGGATAACTTTCAGCATGGCGGATGCAAAAGCATCCGCCACTTCTTTCCAATCGGCTTTAATCAAAAAGCCAGCCCACCAAATCAGACAGAACCCCTACGGCTTCAAACAACCGATGGGCACAACATACACTCCATCGTTTCTTCGATAGGCATATCCGTCAGCCGTCACCACAAGCAGAAAAGAAGGCGCACCCATAATTGTCTGATCAACTTTATTTGCAACACGCCTTAACGAATCAGATGCGGCATCAGCTTGTGATTGGTTGAGCTTTATTTCGACCAAGCCCCATCTTCCATCACGCAAAGCAACAACCGCATCTGCCTCCAAGCCCACATTATCGCGATAGAAAAACACTTGCCCATGGTTCTTCTGGGCATACACCCGTAAATCCCTAATGCATAATGCCTCATACAGCATTCCGAGAGTTGGCATATCCTTCAGTAACGTATCGGGGCTGGCTCCTAACGCCGCTGCAGCAAGAGAAGGATCGGCAAAATATCGCTTAGGAGTTCGGCTTATGCGAGCTTTTGCCCGAAGGGAAGGCTCCCAAGCATTAAGATCCTCGATGATCGATAGATTACGCAAGGCACCCAAATATGCTGAGAACGTCGGTCTCGACATCTCGCTCCCCTGCGCATTCACCATTTTCGACATTGACGACACCGCCATCTGCGAACTAACGCAGCGAGCAAATTGTCGGCAATACGCGACATGCATTTATCGCTACTCATTAAGATCCCTCGCATTTTACAGATTGCAACTATTTCGTTTAACAGATTCCAAGTGATTCGTTATACAGATTGCAATTTCTATCTTTTGCATCCGCATCGGCAATGGGCTGCAACTTCTTTATGCCTCGCGAGATCAGGCACAATCAACCAAACCAAAGCCTTCGTAAACCATAATCTGCTTCAGACCAATGCTGAACTTTACTTACAGATATAAAGAAAGCCCGCCGAAGCGGGCTTTCGAATGAGTTTGAATCAGAAGCAAGCGCCATTACTCAGCGCGCAAAGGCTCGAGCGCCTTCAGCATGAACTCGCTTGCTTCGGCGCATAGCTCGTCCGTAGGCGCTTCGGCCAACACGCGAATAAGAGGTTCGGTGCCGCTAGCTCGCAGAAGCACGCGGCCGCGATCGCCCAGGAACTCTTCTGCCGCCTTAACCGATTCAAGCACAGCGGCATCATTCATGGCTGCGTCTTTGTCGGCGACACGCACATTGGTCAGCAACTGAGGATACAGCTTCACCGGAGCACACAGCTGCGAAAGGGTTTCGCGCTCGGCGCGGATGGCCTCCATCAGCCGCAAAGAGGTAAGAATGCCATCTCCGGTGCTTGCGATATCGCCGAAAATAACATGGCCCGACTGCTCGCCGCCCAAGCTGTAGCCATTGGCATGCATGCAGGCAAATACGTTTTTGTCACCCACTGCGGTGGTTTCGTAGTTCAAGTTCGCCTGTTCAAAGGCTTTCAGCACGCCGAAGTTGCTCATAACCGTGGGGACAACCGTACCGCCCGACAAGCGACCATGCTTGTTCAGGTACACACCGCACACATACAGGATAAGGTCGCCGTCTACCACATGGCCGCGCTCGTCCACCGCGAGGCAGCGGTCCGCATCGCCATCGTAGGCAAAGCCCACATCAAGGCCCTGCTCCACAACAAGGCGCTGCAAACGGTCGATATGCGTGGAACCGCAATCAACGTTGATATTGAAGCCATCGGGGGCATTGCTGATAACGCGAACATCGGCACCCAAGGCATCAAAAACAGGCTTTGCAACCGAAGAGGCGGCACCATTGGCGCAGTCAAGACCAACCTTTACGCCCTGCAAAGAGAAATTCGCGCTGGCAATAAGGTGAGCGATGTAGCGATTACGGCCCTGCATATAATCAACCGTTGCGCCAATTGCGTCACCAGACACCATAGGAACCTCTTCGGCATATTCGCCGTCAATGTACTGCTCGATAAGCTGAAGCAGAGGCTCTTCCATCTTGAAGCCCTGGGAATTAACCAGCTTGATGCCATTATCCGTATAAGGATTATGGCTAGCGGTAATCATCACGCCGCAATCGAATGCGCCGTCGGTGGTTTCATACGAAAGGCCCGGCGTGGGAATAACGTGCAGCATATAGGCGTCTGCGCCTGAGGCAACAAGACCAGAGACCATGCCGCTTTCCAGCATGTAGCTGGAACGACGAGTATCTTTGCCCACAACGATACGAGCCTTGCGGCCCTGGCGTGCGCCATAGTACCAACCAATAAAACGGCCGATTTTGTATGCATGCTCAACGGTAAGGTCAGTGCCGGCAACGCCGCGGAAGCCGTCTGTGCCAAAGTATTTCATTTCATTCTCCTGTTCACCAGTGAGCGTTGTTTATAGCGTTTGCAGCCGCATCCAATGGCGGCATAACCTGTTCATTATCCTTCACTTAGCCCTATTCTGCACGTGCGGGAATTATCGAATATGAAAACACCAGGTTATCTGCATTTAGCTGTTTGGATTTGCCGCCTCCTACCGCCTCGAGCACCCGTGCGCTTCAAGAGACTCATCTGCAAGGCATTCATTGGAGGAGGGAGTATCGCAAAGCCCTACCGCACCGAACTATCCATCATGATGCAGCAGGTCTTTTCACGTCATGTATTACAACAAGGCGCAACTTCTCTTTCGGCTTCATTGATTCAACTGGTCAAATATCCATATTTGTGGTGTTTTCGCTCAATCAAATTGATGTGTTTAACCTAATCAAACACGTAGGGACACCTGATATAACACGAATTATCGAATTGGTGCAATTCTTATACAAAACAGGAATACTTAGGTGCATAGAGAAAAACGCGTTCAAATGCTAGGATAGCCATTGAGCTGCTGATTCGATTCTTGTCTGAATCTCGGTTCCATTCAACACAGGAATAAGGAGAGGAACACATTATGGATTTCAAGCTTACCGACGAGCAGGAGCTGCTCATTGAGAGCGCACACGAATATGCTACTCGCTACTTCACCGATGAAGCAGTAAAGCAGGCATATGAAGTAGATCACCACATCAGCATCGAAGCTGCTATGGCTTACCGCGAGGCAGGCTTCATGCTTCTGGGCCTCCCCGAAGAAGTTGGCGGTGTTCCGGTAGACAAACTTACCGAGGTTCTCCTGGTAGAGAAGCTTCATGAGTACACTGGCGTAACCCTCCCCTTCGTTACCGACTTCAACACCATCACCGACGTAATTGACTTCGGCACCAAAGAGCAGCAGGAAATGATCATGGATGCTATCGAGAACGTCGAGAGCACCTGCATCGCTTGCTCCGCTATTTCTGAGCCTGCAGCTGGCTCCGATAACAACGCCATGACCTGCGTTACCAAGAAGCAGCCCGACGGCACCTATCTGCTGAACGGCCAGAAGACCTGGGTTACCCTGGGTGGCCTCTCCATCTACACCATGGTTGTAGCAAAGGACGAAGATCCTTCCTACGAGAACGACAAGTACTCTCTGTGGCTCGTTCCCAACGACACCCCCGGCTTCACCATCGGCCATCTCGACAAGGTTGGCCAGCAGGCTATTCCGTTCGTTGACCAGTTCTTCGACAACGTAGTTCTCACCGAGGACATGCGTCTGGGCGAGCCCGGCATGGGCTGGAAACTTCTCATGAAGAAGCTTGAGTTCGAGCGCTGCCTGGTTGTTGCATCCTCCCTCGGCCTTGCTCAGGCTGCCCTGAACGATGCAGGCGCCTATGCATCTGAGCGCATCTGCTTCAATAAGCCCATCGCTCACCAGACTCAGATCCAGCTGCACCTGTGCGAGATGGAGAACATCATCCAGAACGTACGCACCCGCCTGTATCAGGTTGTTACCATGATCGACAACGGTGAATCCACTCGCCTCGAGTCCGCACTGCTCAAGGGCTATGCTTGCCGCGAGCTCACCCGCGTTGCCGACCTCGCAATGGCAATCTACGCAGCCATCGGCTACACCAAGGAAATCCGCGTTGGCCGCATCTGGGCAGACCTCCGCGGTAACGAAATGGGCGGCGGCACCACTGAAATCATGGACTACATCGCTGGCCGTCAGCTGGTTAAGAAGTACAAGGCAAAGTAATCCGCCTCTTCACCTGCACTCTTTTCGCAAAGCGACCCCTATTTGGGGGTCGCTTTTTTGCGTTTATGCACCGTTTACCTAGTTTCTTTTCCGCTTAGTTAAATAGAATTACTCTCGAAACAATTCCGTAACGGATCGGTATACTAAAAAATTGCGGTTCTAGAGCGTCTGCACGTTCGAAGCTGCATCCTATCCCCAATCCTCCCATTCAAGGAGACATCTATGAAAAAAATTGCAGAAGCATGGTCGAGCTTGAGTCTTATCAAGCGCATTATCATCGGCCTTGTTATCGGCGCTTTGCTTGGCGCCTTTGGCCCTAAAGATCTTGCCGTTATCGAAATGCTTGGCACCTTGTTCGTTAGCGCTCTGAAGGCCGTTGCGCCGTTCTTGGTATTTTTCTTGGTTATCAATGCTTTGTGCCATACAAAGCTTCCTAAATCCATGAAGACCATCGTGGTGCTGTACGTGGTTAGCACCCTTGCTGCCGCCTTCACCGCAGTGGCAATTAGCTTTGCATTCCCCGTTGAGCTCACCCTTTCGGGCGTTGAGGCCGCAGACAAGGCAGCACCTACCGAAATTGCCGAAGTGCTTACCACGCTCATTGGCAACATGGTAGTTAACCCTGTTGATGCGCTGCTCAATGCAAACTATATCGGCATCCTGGTTTGGGCAGTTCTTCTGGGTATCGCAATGCGCTACACCACCGAACCCACCAAAGACTTCTTTGCGAATATGTCGCACGTTATCTCTATCGTTGTTCGCTGGATTATCACGTGCGCTCCGTTCGGCATCATGGGTCTTATCTACACCTCTGTTTCTCAAAACGGCCCCGAGATCTTCATCGAATACGGCCAGCTGCTTCTTGTTCTTCTGGGCGCCATGTTCTTCATCTGCCTCGTTGTAAACCCGCTTTTGGTGTTCATCAACATTCGCAAGAACCCCTACCCCATCGTATTCCGCTGCATCAAAGACTCCGGTATGTATGCCTTCTTTACTCGCAGCTCTGCCGCTAACATCCCCGTAAACATGGAGCTGTGCAAGCGTCTTGGTATTCGCAAGGACACCTACTCTGTTTCCATCCCGCTGGGTGCCACCATCAACATGGCTGGCGCTGCCATTACCATTACCGTAATGGCTATGGCTGCTGCACACACCATGGGCATTGCCATCAACCCCGTTACTGCTGGCATCCTCTGCGTTCTGGCTGCAGTTAGCGCCTGCGGCGCTTCCGGTGTTGCCGGCGGCTCCCTGCTTCTTATTCCGCTGTGCTGCTCCCTGTTCGGCATCAGCAACGATATCGCCATGCAAGTTGTGGGAGTTGGCTTCGTAATCGGCGTTATTCAGGACTCCGTTGAAACGGCCCTTAACTCCCTTTCCGACGCGCTGTTCACCGCTACCGCCGACTACAAGGAACGCCGTGAAGCTGGTGTGCCCTTCCAGGTTGGCAAAGATGCAGACGAATGGAAGCCTTCTACAGCTGAGTAGTTCCCTGCTAACAATAGGCCTAAGGCATAAAACGGGTGCTCGATACTCTCGAGCACCCGTTTTTTATTTCCGCAAGGCAAGGTTAAAACCGGTCGAATCTACTGCAAGCTCCTCCTTGATGAGCAAACAACCCAAGTGCATACAGAAAGCCAACAACCGACAAGTAAGTTGAGAACTAATGGTCTAGCTCCCCGCCATCGCGGAGCACCTGCATCATGTCTCGCGTTAACGAATAGTCTTCGTCACAAGGAAGCTTATCTCTATCTATCCACTCGGCGCTCTCTAACTCATGATCGTCGAGCTTGATACTATTCGAGCCATCAAGCTCGCAAAAGAAACCGAAGAGCAGTGACGAGGAAGGAGGCCACGGCTGACTTTTGTAATAGCGAAGATTCTTCACCCTAAGCCCCACTTCCTCCATTACTTCCCGGTGAACAGTCTCTTCGACGGTTTCGCCCATCTCGCAGAACCCGGCGATAAGGGCATAGCGCTTGTATTCACGGTTCGCGTAACGGGACACAAGAACCTTGTTGCGCTGCGTATCGACGATACCCACAATTACCGCCGGAAAGAGCTTAGGGAATTCCATAGCGCCACATTGAGGGCATCGCACCATGCGTTCCACCATGTCGTGTACCAATGGAGTTCCGCAACGGCCACAGAATCTACGCGTCGCATACCAAGCGTCGTATTCGAAACCCACTAATCCAGCAAATGCCCTATGCTTCGGACCGAATTGCTTGAGCTGAGAAATTGGCATGAATTGCCATTTTGTTTGAGCGCATAGATCGTCTGCGCAGCCAATACAGCGGCCTTCAATTAATTCATCGAGAACGTTGCAATCTGTCTCGCAACGAAAGTAACCGGTATCTCCAACCGTGAATAGGAAAACCGCTTCAGGCGTCATTCCGTCAGCTCGCTGAATTATTTCCGCAGAATCAGAAACCACCGCGCCGATACTGTTAAGCATCTCAAATGTCGGAAAGCGCAACGTACCCTCCCTGGCTTCCCCTGAAGCGTTCTGAAGGGTGGTATCAACCGCCACAAGAACAGAAGAGCCTCGATATACAAGAACCCTGTCAGTAGGCTCTGGATTGATCCATGCAAAATCATTGCAAAATGAATAAGGCGCTATATCCTGCAGCATTGGTACCTCCTTGGCGTACCAACTTAGCGTACACCCTTGCCCTTAAGATAGCGAAAAAAGAAAAGCCCTGGAACGCAACAGCAATTCCAGGGCAAAAAAGAACCGCTCCGAAGAGCGGTTCTTTGCTAAACAGCCTATGCCTGAGCGAAGATCTCGATCTGGTCGCCTTCAGCAACCGTAACCATGGCCTTCTTCCAGGTGCGGGTCTTACCAAGCTGATAGCGAACGCGCTTCGGCTTGGGCTTAACGTTAATGGTGTTAACCTTAACGACCTTTACATCGAAGATGGCTTCGATTGCCTGAGCAATCTCGATCTTGTTAGCAGACTTTGCTACCTCGAAGGTATAGACATTGTTTTCCATGCCTTCATAAGAGTGCTCCGAAATGATCGGGCGAATGATTACCTCGCGGGGATCCTTCATTATGCAAGCACCTCCTCGATGCGGGTCAGGGCAGCGTCAGTAAGAACGAGTGCCTTGTTATCGATGAAGTCGAGCGTGTTGAGCTCGGAAACGCCGATCACGCGAACCTTGGAGAGGTTGCGGAAAGACAGGAAGGTGTTCACCTCGTCATCGGGAACGATGATGGTAACGCGACCCTCAAGACCGAGGTTCTTCAGTACTTCGGCAGCCTGCTTGGTAGAAGGCTTCTCGAAGGAAAGCTGATCAACAACAACGATCTCGCCGTCGGCAAGCTTAGCGGAAAGCGCAGAGCGCATAGCCAGCTTTACAACCTTGGCAGGTACCTTGAAGGCATAAGAGCGGGGATGAGGACCGAATACGGTGCCGCCGCCTGCCCATTGAGGAGCACGGATCGTACCCTGACGAGCACGGCCAGTACCCTTCTGGCGCCAAGGCTTCTTGCCGCCACCACGAACCTGACCGCGGGTCAGGGTGTCGTGGGTTCCCTGGCGCCTTGCAGCGCGCTGGGAGCGAACCACTTCGTGCATAACATGCACGTTAGGCTCAATCTCGAAGACTGCTGCGGAAAGCTCGGCGTCTTTGACCTTCTTGCCGCTCGCGTCCTTCATTTCAATAGTTGCCATAATTTATAAACTCCTTCGCACCGTTCTTACGCCATGCGAACGCGAACTACGCCATTCTTGCCGCCGGGAACTGCACCCTTGAGCATGATGAGGTTCGCCTCTTCGTCAACGCGGATTACTTCAAGGTTCTTGGTCGTAACGGTATCGCAACCCATGTGACCCGGAAGGCGAACGCCCTTGAACACACGGGAAGGATATGCGCACTGGCCAACGGAACCGGGAGCACGATGGAAGTGTGCACCGTGTCCGCCAGGGCCGCCTGCGAAGTTGTAACGACGCATAACACCTGCGAAGCCCTTACCCTTAGAAGTACCGGTTACGTCTACCTTCTTCACCTCAGCGAATGCGGCAACGGTAACTTCTTCGCCAATAGCATGCTCGGAAGCATCCTCTACGCGAACCTCGCGGAGATGGCGAACAGGCTCAACGCCCTGCTTGGCGAAATGGCCAGCCATGGGCTTGTTGACCTTCTTTTCCTTGATGGTGCCGAAGCCGAGCTGAACTGCTTCGTAACCATCGGTAGCAGCGGTCTTAACCTGGCATACCTTGTTGGGGTCTGCCTTGATAACCGTAACAGGCGTAACCTGGCCGTCTTCGTCGAAGAGCTGGGTCATGCCGATCTTGGTACCGTAGATAGCGTTAATCATTCAGTATCACACTCCCCTACAGCTTGATCTCGATGTCAACGCCAGCAGGAAGATCGAGACGCATCAAGGAATCAACCGTGGAAGGGGTCGGATCCAGGATGTCGATCAGGCGCTTATGAGTGCGCATTTCAAACTGCTCGCGAGAGTCCTTGTTTACGTGCGGACCCTTAACTACGCAATAAAGGTTGCGCTCGGTCGGCAGCGGAATAGGACCGGAAACCTTAGCACCCGTCTTCTGAGCGGTGTCTACGATGAGCTTGGTGGACTGATCCACGATCTCATGATCGTAACCCTTCAAGCGGATGCGGATATTCTCTTTAGCCACTTTTACCTCCATAGTGAGCGGTGGGAAAGCTTTGAGCCCGAGGGCTTAAGCGTTGCCACCAGCCTTGCTGATAATCTCTTCTGCCACGTTCTTGGGCACGGGCTCGTAGGTGTCGAACTGCATGGTGTACGTAGCACGACCCTGAGTGCCACTGCGCAGGTCGGTTGCATAACCGAACATCTGGCTCAGCGGAACCTTAGCAGAGATGCAAACTGCGTTGCCACGCTGCTCCTGGCCCTGGATGAGACCACGGCGGCTGGGGATATCGCCCATAACGAAGCCGGTGTACTCTTCAGGAGTCTCAACCTCAACAGCCATAACAGGCTCGAGGATAACAGGATCGGACTTCTTCAGTGCATCCTTGATTGCCATAGAACCAGCAACCTTAAATGCAGCTTCGGAGGAGTCTACATCGTGGTAAGAACCGTCGATGAGCTCAACCTTGATGTCCTCAACAGGGTAACCAGCCAGAACACCAGAGTTGAGTGCTTCCTGAATGCCCTTGTCGATAGCGGGGATGTATTCCTTGGGAACTACGCCGCCAACGATCTTGTTCTCGAAGACATAGCCAGCGCCAGCTTCCTGCGGATACATGTTGATGATGGCATGACCATACTGACCACGACCACCGGACTGACGAACGAACTTGCCCTCAGCGTTGAGTACTTCATGGCCAGGACGCTCACGGTAAGCAACCTGGGGCTTACCAACGTTAGCCTCAACCTTGAACTCACGGAGCAGACGGTCAACGATGATCTCAAGGTGAAGCTCACCCATACCAGCGATGATGGTCTGACCGGTTTCATGG
>OGOY01002004.1_pt1 | contig 19447 bp, 20 predicted proteins | sample 1552811 | NCBI WGS metagenome assembly OGOY01 (sample SAMEA2580132, study PRJEB22360) | human gut metagenome | biome: human gut; feature: human-associated habitat; material: faeces | place: Denmark | collected 2008/2010 | reverse complement strand
AATACGCCTGTTTAAAATTGCCCGTCTTTATATCTTCCTGGATATTCTTCAAAATGTACGCTCCTGTTATCTTCTTGTCGGTCAGGACTTTTCCCAAAAGGTTACTATTCACGATCTGATCTGACCAGTAGCCCCCCAAACTCTTTCTGCCAGGGAGGATAGAGCTGTATCCGACATTCTATTAAACCATACCACAAATTGTGTCTTTATAAAAGTACCTTTACGCAGGGCCGTGCCAAGCTCGGCTTTCAGCGCGTCATTGCCCGCCAGGCGCTCCAGCATCACAGCTTCTCGAAGCGCTCGACGTTCGTGACCATGACGGTAGCGCCGCCGACCGTGACCTCCATCGGCATCGTGCTCTCAATGCCCAGGCCCAGCGTGGCCGTGCCGGGCACGATCTCGGTGCGCTGCTTGCAGCACTTGGAGATGATGCCGATGCAGTCATCGACGCGCTCGTCATCGGTGCAGATCAGCAGCGTCATGTTGCCCGCCATCAGGAAGCCGCCGGTGGTGGCCAGACGGGTGACGTAGAACTTGCTTTTCAGCAGCTCGTTGCAGACATTCTTGGAATCCTCTTTATTGACGATTGCAGTGATAAGCTTCATGGTTATCCAGCCTTTCTATTGATACATCGAATTTTTCAGCGGTTGCGGTTTTCCCAGTCGCGGCGGCGCTTCCAGTCCTTCACGGCGTCAACGCACCAGTCAAAGACCTCGCGGCCATAAAACGCCAGAAAACCCGCCAGCCCCAGCACGAGGCTGACCTTGATGGCGAAGCTGCCCGTCAAAAAGCTGAAGGCCCAAAACGCCAGCTCGATCCAGCCCAGGTATTTCATCTTGAACGGAATGATGCCAAACAGCAGCACCATCTGATCCGGCCACAGCCAGGTGTAGGCGAACAGCATACTCTGGAAGATGGCGCTCGGCCCGGCGTAGCCTGTCAGAAAGCAGCTGACCCACGCACCCAGCATGCCCAGCGCCAGAAACAGCGTCGTGCGGAAATCGCCCCAGACGCGGGCCAGCGCGTTGCCCAGCCAGTAGTAGAACAGCAGGTTCAGCACGCCAAAGACGCCGCCCAGCCAGATGGGCACAAACAAAAACGTGATAAGGCGCCAAATCTGTCCGTGCAGTACATAGGTGCGGCTCAGCATCAGCAGACTGCCGAAATCGCGGTTGAAGAACAGCATGATGATGCCTGCCGCCAGCTGTCCGATCAGCAGCCCGTTGATGAGGTTCGGGATGCCGAGGTTGCCGTAGCGGCGTTCGAGTTTATCGATCCAGTTCATGGGAGAAGCCCTCCGTTGCATACAAATTTACAGAATATATTATAGCAATTCCGCGCGCAAAGTGCAACAATTCCCTGTCGAATCCCTTGCGGCAAACCGGAAAATGTGCTACGCTTTTATCTATAAAAAGGAAACGAGGCCGAACATGGGACGTACATCCACCAAAGAAAACAAAAACAGCTACCAGCTTGCCCGCGAGGAGCTGGGCCTGACCCGCGAAAAAGCCAGTGAGTTGCTGGAAACGATAGCCCCCGAGCGCATTGAAAAAATTGAGAACGAACGCACCGTGCCCCGCCCCGACGAGGTGCTGACGATGGCCGAAAAGTACAAGCGCCCGTCGCTGTGCAACTGCTACTGCTCGCAGCAGTGCCCTATCGGCCAGCGGTACGTACCGTTTGTCACGCGGCGCGAGCTGCCGGCCATCATCCTTGAGATGCTGGCCTCGCTGAACGCAATGAACAGCAAGAAGGAGCGCCTGATCGAGATCGCCGCGGACGGCAAAATTTCCAACGACGAAATCGACGATTTCATCCATATCCGTCAGGAGCTTGAGCGCATCTCCCTCACCGTGGAGACCCTCCAGCTCTGGACCGAGCGCATGCTGGCCAACGGCCAGATCGACGCGGAGACGTATAAAAGGAAGCTGGAGGAATAACCTTCTATCTCTCCTCCACCAGCAAAAATTTTCCTCTATTTTTCTCTTTTTCTCCTGTTTCTGCAACAATTCCCGTGCTAAAATCGTATTACAGGTTGAGGGAACACGCCCTCGCCTGACCGCGTACCTGCACAAAGGAGTTATAGAGGATGTTTACGCTGTTTGTTCTTTTTGTTTTTGCCTGGCTGTTCGTCAAGTCTGTCGGTTTGGCCTTCCAAGTGACCTGGGGCCTGGCGAAATTTGTCGCCACACTGCTGTTCGTGATCGCCCTGCCGCTGCTGGTGGTTTTCGCCGTCGTCGGTGCGCTGCTGCCTCTGCTGCTGCCCCTGGCCCTCGTGGCTGCCGCCTTCTGCATTCTGAAAAAGGCATAAAGTACCCAACCGCCGTGCGGCCCGGAGCTGCACGGTGGTTTCTTGTCATTGCGGTGTCGGCGTGGTATACTTGTAGTCAGGGCTTTTTGCGCCTGCTATCATCCAACAAAGAGGTTTTTCCCATGAAACTCGTTGTCTGTTTTCCCGGGATCGGCTATCACTGTGATAAGCCGCTGCTCTACTACAGCCGTAAGCTGGCGGCCTGCGCCGGGTACGACCACACCCTTTTGCTGCAATACACCTACCACAAGGACGGCCTGCGCGGCAGCCCCGCCGCCCTGCGCGAGGCATTTGACACCCTGTACGCCCAGGCCGAGGCCCAGCTGTCCGCCATAGATTGGCCGCAATACGACGATGTACTGTTTCTTTCCAAGAGCATCGGCACCGCTGTCTCCGCCGCCTTCGCCCAGCGCCACGGCATCCCCTGCCGCCAGATTCTCTACACGCCGCTCTCCCTGACGTTTGCGCTTGCCCCGCAGAATGCCCTTGCCTTTTTAGGCACCGCCGACCCCTGGAGCGATGCTTCCTCCGTCGCCGCCGCAGCCCGCGCCAACGGCACGCCGCTCTGTCTTTATGAGAACGCCAATCATTCCCTGGAAACCGGCGACGTTTTGCACGACCTGGCGACCCTGCAGGACGTCATGCAGAAAACGCAGACGTTCATTGCAGATACACCCCACTGACATTTTCCCACCCGACATTTTCCCACCTGCAAAGAATTGACATTTGCCCCGCAAGCTGTTATAATAAGCTGTACAAAATTTGTGCTGTGGAGCATTACCCAAGACGTCGTAAGAGGGAGCACTCGAAATCACGCCTTGCGGGAAGTTCCTTGCAACAAAATTCAATATGCAGATGTACTCAAGTGGTCGTAAGAGGGAGCACTCGAAATGCTTTAGGACAGGAGACTGTCGCGTGGGTTCGACTCCCACCATCTGCGCCATATTCGCCGTAAAATCGAAAGATTTTACGGCGAATATTTTTGTTTACGGCTTTGAAATGTGATGCTGTAAGTTTACGCAATGACTATTACAAGCCAAAATCCACTTGCAACAATAATCTGTTGCAAAAAGCCATTTGTTGCCCGAATTGTTGCCCACAGTTCATGGTTTCCTGCGAGAAGGGATAATAACTTATAAAGAGTTATCTCCACCTGCAGCGTTTTTCGGTGTTGCGAATACTGCTTGGTGGTATGCCGTCAGCACACTGAGCTTGCGCTGCTCCTGTACTTGTACATAGCGGGTCGTGACGGTGTTGATTTTCAGATTTACGCCCATTTGCTGGGAAAAATCGTCCACTGAATGTCCGAGAATTTGGCTAACTGCATAAAAATCACCTGTCAAATTGTACATATTGGTGCCCGCTGTGCCGCGTAGATCGTGAAATCGGATTTTCGGCATCCCAGTGCTACGCATGAATCCGTTAAACTTGACCGAAATACGCTTTTGTAAGTATGGCGAACCGTCCGGCTTGCACACAACAAGATCGTTATCGTAATACTTGACCCCGCCGAGCTTGCACAACCGCCGCTGGTCGGCTTGTTCCTGTTTGAGCCGCAAAAAGATAGGCATCGCTTCTTCTGTAATGGGAAATGAGCGTGTTTCGCCCTCGTCACGGTCCTTCAAGGGTTCCAGGTGTGGCACAATTTTAGCATCTTTTGGCAGGTCACAGGGGATTTGACCTCGCAAGGTAATTTGCCTGTGCGTCAAATCAACATCACGCCAGCGTAACCCCAGTGCTTCGCTGAGTCGCAGCCCAAACAGAACAGCGAGCAGCACCACGGTCTCAAGTACATTACCATGTACAAACGCCAAAAGCTGCTGCACCTGTTCCACGGTGTACTTTTCATATTTGCGCCCGGCGTTCTTACTAAACCGTGTCATAATGTTCTTGGCTGGGTTGTTTGGAATGTAGCCATACTTTACCGCCGAGGACAGCGCAGAGCTTAAAATCCGATGGCAATAACGCACTGAATTCTCCGCCAGTCCCTTCTCACGCAGTTGCGCAATCATATCGTCAATCATTTGGGGTGTCAGTTTATTCAGAGGTACTTCGCCCAGCATGGGAATTAGATGTATGCTTATGCCGCTCCAATAGCTGTATCGTGTACTTTTTGCAAGGTTATGGTGGTAGCTTTCGTACCACTTGGGCAGATACTCTTTTAGCTTTTGTTTGCTCTCTGGTCCATAGCCGACCATAGCGGCGCTGCCAGTCTGTAACTCCAGCTTGATCTGTGCCTCATACAATTCTGCTTCCCTGCGCGTTGCAAAACCACGTTTAGCAATGCTTTTCTGCCTGCCGTTCTCGTAGACTTTCACATTGACATCGTAGACGATGCCCGATCTGCCTGTTAAAATTCCTTGGCTGTTTCGCTTGTTTTTGACTTTTCTCTCGCGGATCGCCATATCAGCACCCACCACTTACAGACCTTGCCGGGGTCTTGGCACGGTTGTAATAATCCCAAATCGCCTGTTCGGAAATCAGGCGACGGTTGCCGTTCTGGATGAACTCCAACTCGCCGTTGTCCATTAACTGGCGCAGTCGATTTTCTCCGATGCCGGAAACAACTGCCATTTGTTCCACAGTTTTCAGCATCGGTTCAAACGGATTTCGCACAGCTTGCGGTGTTTTTTGCTTTGCATATCTTGCCATAACTATCCCTCCTGCGGTATAATTTATAAAACAAATTGTTTGTGGTACTTGTGCACAGCACAGGAACACGATCATTTGTAAGGCTTGAAGATTTGGTATATTCAGTTTTCAAGGTTCATTAGCACCACATTCAAAATGCTTGTGATGCCTGCAAGCTCATTATACCACAAGCGTTTTGCTTGTCAATATATATTTTTACTTTTTATTGCACCTTATTTTCTGTGGGAGGTTCTTTATGGATACAACTGGGAGACGCATTAAACGTCTGCGTTTGAAAAAGGGAATCTCGCAATCTCAACTTTCTAAGCGCTCCGGCATTACCTCAACGCTTCTTCAACAGTACGAATATGGTACGCGCCATCCCAAGGAAGATCAGTTAAACAAAATCGCATTGGCGCTTGGCGTAGCGCCTGCTATGCTGCGCCCGTTGGATGTGGATACAATCGAGGGGCTGCTCGCCATCATCTACGAAATGCACTCCAGTTACCACGGCATAGAAATTATCGAAGAAAACGGTACAACTTCTATCCGTTTGCCCAATACACTACAAGCCGAGCCCGCCAGATATGCATTGCACTCAATCAAGAAATTTATGGAACAGCCGCTATTCGGTTCAGACGAAGAAGCTCCCGTTGCCATGAACGCAGACGAAATTCAACCTGATACTGGTGTGACACTTGCTGAAGAAATAAAGTGGTACAATCAGCAGTCAAGGTTTCTGCATGACACCGAAGAACTTGGGATTTGGTCCGATACCAGCCGTGAAGAAGATACCTCAACTTAAAATCGTTTCTGCATACAGGAGTAACAATAAATGGACAGTAAATTGACCGCAGAACAAGAAAAACTAGCTGCACTAATAGAATCCGACTACGCACTATTGAAATTCGGCTATTATGGGCAGGAATACGAGTTTGCTGTTGCTGAGCGAGACCCGCGCCTATACAGAAAAATGCTGAAACGCCCGGACTATCATCCATTTATCGCAGATAAAGACAAACAATATCGCCATGAAACCAGCGTGATGATGGCTGTACTGGCTGATATGCGCGGCATAACTCCAACGACAAAGCAGGAAAATGAAAGCGGTTGGTACAAAACTATGTTCTCGCTAAAAGCAGAAGCGGAGACTTTCACGCGGAATAGTATCCTGCATGATGTCGAAACAGATTTTTGACGAGAGCATATTTTATCGTAAAAGCGCCCTATCAAAAGAAGTGGATTGGCTTCTTTTGATAGGGTGCTTTTGTCATATATACCAAATCGAATATTTAACTTCATCATATTTTACAAAAAGATGTACTTTCTATTGACTTTTTTGCAATAACAGAATACAATATATTTACATCATTTTAATAAATTTGATGTAAATGAAAATAAAGGTTCTACAATGAAAACATTTAACTTCAAAGCAGTATATTCTCAGCTGCTGACACCAGAGATCGTGTTCCGTCTGACGCAACTCCATGAATACAAAGGCCGGCTGAACAGACTCCTTGAAACAGATGCTGCCGCCTTATCCGAAATCAAAGAGACCGCGGCACTGCAAACTGTTGCCGCATCGAATCGCATGGAAGGCATCACCGTTGCCGAGGATCGGCTGAAAAAGCTTATCCTGAATAAAACCAATCCGCAAACCGATGATGAGAAAAAAGTGGCAGGTTATCGGGATGTGCTAACCTCCATAAGTGCCAATTATGACTTCCTGCCACCGGCACCATCCACTATTTTACAGTTGCATCGGGATTTATACAAATTCAGCGGTAAAACTGTGGGTGGCAATTATAAAGATACCGCCGGTGAACCATGCGCCGAAAACCTTGCTTCCCTATGCAATGCCTTTGAACAAGCCCTGCAAGACCCAGTCCTTGACCCGCTGCTGCTGATTTCGATGTTCATAGTGGACTTTTTGAACATCGCCCCCTTCGATAACAGCACCGAACGAATGAGCCGCCTGCTGCTGGCACTGCTCCTGTACCGTTCCGGCTATGAAGTAGAGCAATACAGCAGCATAGACGCAATTCTTCTTAACACAAAAGTGTCCTATGATACATCGCTGCAACGCAGTTCCCATAACTGGGCTGCCAGCACAAATGACTACGCACCTTTTACCGCCTACCTGCTGAGCACTCTTGTTACGGCATACAAAAACTTTGACGAGATTGCCACACAGCTAACCGCCAAGGGTCTGTCAAAGCCTGACCGCGTGCGCGAAATCATTAAATTGCACCAAGGTGAAATCACCAAAAGCGAAATCCTAAAGCAGTGTCCGGACATCAGCCAAATCACTGTCCAGCGGGCACTGGCAGACCTGCTAAATAACAAGCAAATCACAAAAATCGGCGGTGGTCGATACACTTCTTACATTTGGAATGGAGAAAACTAACATGATTACAGGAGAACTCAAAAACAAAATCGACAGCCTTTGGGATATTTTTGCGGCGGGCGGTCTTGTAAATCCGCTGGATGTCATTGAACAAATCACTTATTTAATGTTCATTCACGACTTGGACGATTCCGACAATCTGCGCGCCAAGGAAGCCGCTATGCTGGGGTTGCCGTACCAGAGCATTTTTGCGGACGAGGTGCAGCTCGGCGAGCGCACCATCGACGGTCAGCAGCTCAAATGGAGCGTGTTCCACGACTTTCCGGCGCAGAAAATGTACGCCACCATGCAGGAATGGGTGTTCCCGTTCATCAAAAATCTGCACGGCGACAAGAACAGTGCCTACTCCAAATACATGGACGACGCCATTTTCAAGCTGCCCACGCCGCTGCTGCTGTCCAAAGTGGTGGACGCGCTGGACGAAATCTACCGCCTGATGAATGAGTCGCAGGCGGTGGATGTGCGCGGCGACACCTATGAATATCTGCTGTCCAAAATCGCGCAGTCCGGCTTGAACGGTCAGTTCCGCACGCCGCGCCATATCATCCGTATGATGGTCGAGCTGATGGACCCCAAGGCGGACGAAGTCATCTGCGACCCCGCCTGCGGCACGTCCGGCTTCCTCGTCGCAGCGGGCGAGTACCTGAAAGAGCGCCGCAAGGAAGAAATCTTCTTTGACCGCCAGAAAAAAGACCACTACATGAATCATATGTTCTTCGGCTACGATATGGACCGCACTATGCTGCGCATCGGCGCCATGAACATGATGACCCACGGCATCGACAACCCTTATATCGAGTACCGCGACAGCCTGAGCGACCAGAACCCGGACAAAGAAAAATACTCGCTGATTCTTGCCAATCCGCCGTTCAAGGGCAGTCTGGACGCGGACACCGTGTCCGCCGATTTGCTGAAAGTCTGCAAGACCAAGAAAACGGAACTGCTTTTCCTTGCGCTGTTCCTGCGTATGCTGAAAATCGGCGGGCGCTGTGCCTGCATTGTTCCCGATGGTGTGCTGTTCGGCTCGTCCACCGCGCACAAGGCAATCCGTAAAGAACTGGTAGACGGCAACCGTCTGGAGGCAGTTATCTCGATGCCGTCCGGCGTGTTCAAGCCCTATGCCGGTGTTTCCACCGCCATTTTGATTTTCACCAAGACAGGTCATGGCGGCACGGATAACGTGTGGTTCTACGATATGCAGGCCGACGGTCTTTCGCTGGACGACAAGCGCAGCCCTGTGCAGGAAAACGACATTCCCGACATTATTGCGCGCTTCAAAAATCTGGACGCCGAGAAAAACCGCGCCCGCACGGAAAAATCGTTCTTTGTTCCCAAGCAGGAAATTGTGGATAACGGCTACGACCTGTCTATCAACAAATACAAAAAGACCGAGTACAAGCCTGTGGAGTACCCGCCGACGAGTGAGATTATGGCAGAGCTGCGCCGCTTGGAGAAAGAGGTCAACACGGCAATGGACGAACTGGAGCAGATGCTGAAATAAGGAGCGCACCATGACGGAAAACGACAAGCTGCAAGTATTTGAAGATCAGACCATCCGCACCGCTTGGGATGAGGAAAAGGAAGAATGGTATTTTTCGGTGGTGGATGTCGTGGTTGCATTGACAGAAAGCCCCGACTACAAGACCGGCAGAAAATACTGGAACAAGCTGAAGCAACGCTTGAAAGAAGAAGGGAATGAACTGGTGACAAATTGTCACCAGTTGAAAATGAAAGCCGCCGATGGCAAGCGCCGCCTTACGGATGTAGCGAATACCGAGCAGTTGCTGCGCATCATCCAGTCCATCCCGTCCAAAAAGGCCGAGCCGTTCAAAATGTGGCTGGCTATGGTTGGGCGTGAGCGCATTGAGGAAATTATCGACCCGGAGCTTACCATTGAGCGCGCGCTGGACACCTATGCACAGAAAGGCTACCCGCCGGAGTGGATCAACCAGCGCCTGCAAACCATCCGCGCCCGCAAGGAGCTGACCGATGCGTGGAGCGCGCACGGGGTGCAAAAGGGGCAGGAGTACGCCATTTTGACGGACGAAGTCACAAAGGCGTGGTCCGGGCTGAACACGCGGCAGTACAAGAACCTGAAAGGGCTGAAAAAGGAAAACCTGCGCGACAATATGAGTACGTTGGAGCTAGCGCTGAATATGTTGGCGGAAGCCACCACAACAGAACTCACCAAGGCTCAGAATCCGCAAGGGCTGGAAGAAAACCGCACTGTGGCAAAGCAGGGCGGCACGGTAGCCGGCAACGCCCGAAAAGAAATTGAAGCGCAGACCGGTCGCCCGGTGGTTACGGCAGAAAACGCAAGCACAATGCTGCTGGGGCAGGCTGTTGCCGGGATGATTGAGGGCGTTGTGAAAGATGAAGATGATAAAGAATAACTCTGCTGTGATGGCGGATACAACTTCGGATTTGTGGGAGAAAAACAATGGCTAAATACAAACTTGGCGAGATATGTGAAATCGTATCAGGTAGCACTCCCAAGACGGGTATTGCAGAATACTGGGATGGAAATTTGAAATGGATTACCCCGGCCGAAATAGATGATGAATCATATATTATCACTGATAGCGCACGAAAATTAACTAAGCTTGGAGTCAAGAAAACAGGTCTTTCATCTTTCCCCTCTGGAACTGTTATCCTTTCATCGAGAGCGCCAATTGGAAAAGTTGCTATTGCGGGTTGTGAGATGTATTGTAACCAAGGATTCAAAAATCTTATCTGTTCGGACAGGATAAACAATCGATATTTATATTGGTTTCTAAAAGGGAACACCGCATATCTCAATTCACTTGGTCGTGGTGCGACTTTCAAAGAAATATCTAAAAAGATTGTATCCGACATCGAAATCAATGTGCCAGAAATTAGTCAACAGTTGGCTGCTGTTGATGCTTTAGAACGTGTATCGGAAATTATTCGATTGCGCAAAAATCAACTTCAAAAACTGGACGAGCTTATCAAAGCTCGATTTGTCGAATTGTTTGGAGATACTGTTCTTAATCCATTTGGATGGGAAAAGGCATTACTTAGCACAGTTTGCGATGTTCGTGATGGTACACATGATTCTCCGAGTTACTATGAAACCGGATATCCTTTAGTAACATCTAAGAATGTTAGCAGTGGAAAAATCAACCTGACTGATTGTTCTCTGATATGTGAATCTGATTTCAAGAAAATCAACGAAAGGTCCAAGGTTGATACAGGGGATATCATCATGCCTATGATTGGCACAATTGGTAAACCTGTAATCGTTGATATTGAACCAAACTTTGCAATCAAGAATGTTGCGCTTATCAAGTTCAAAGATTCTTCGAGAGTATTGAACGCTTATGTTCGCGCCTTACTTATGTCAGATTATTTTGAAGATGCCGTTTTAAGTAAAGTAAGAGGTGGAACGCAGAAATTCATTTCTTTGGGTGATATTAGAAAACTTTGTGTTCTCGTTCCTCCGATGGAGAAGCAAGAGCAGTTTGTTATGTTTGTAAATCAAGTCGACAAATCAAAAGTTGTTGCATAAAACTTTGAGAATCTTAACAATTAAATATATTCTAGGAAAAACAATTTTTAGGAGAAAAAATGAAAATAATAGATAGCATTACCATTCGATACTTCCGATCAGTCTATACATTAAACATCGGACAATGCGAAGATATAACAATTGTTTCTGGAAGAAATGATGTTGGAAAATCAAACATATTAAAAGCACTGAACTTATTTTTTTGTCAACAATCCGACTATCTTCATAATTTTGATTTTGTTGAGGACTATTCCAATATTCGCAGAGATGAAGTGAAGAAGGATACAATTCGAGGTCAACAGTTTATCTCTATATCGATTCGATTTTTGCGCGGGAATAGAATGGAAAACTCGCTTCCGCCCAGCTTTTCTGTTACCAAACGATGGGACATGCATTCCTCGGAATGTAAAATGACTTCGGATGTTCTAGCACGAATGGAACAGTTTTCAAAAAAGCAAGGGAAAAAGTTCTCAGAAAAGACTACAAATACCTCTCTTAGCACTTTTCTGAACAGAATTCGCTATATTTATGTTCCGGCGATAAAAGACGAACAGGTTTTTAAAGAAACTCTAAATCTATTGCAAGAAAGCTTATTTTCGTCAAAGAACAAGAAAATATTAGATACACCTATTAATGAAGCCAATCATGCGGTTCAAAATGTTATTGGTGAATTGCAAAAAGATTTTGAAGATGCTACCGGAATAAAGAATTTTGTGGAATTGCCCAATACATTAAATTACACACATGGGCTTCTTCAAGTAAATACGCAAACGAGCAATGGTTTAATCAGCATTGATAAGCGTGGTGATGGTATTAAGGCGCACTATATCCCCAAAATTTTGAATTATGTTGCGAAACATTCAAAAAATATCTTTATTTGGGGATTTGAAGAGCCTGAAAACTCCTATGAATATTGTAGATGTATGCAGGTTGCGAAAGAGTTTGACGAGGTCTACTGTCAAAATTGTCAGGTATTCATAACCACCCATTCTCCGGCTTTCTTTGAGGAACGAGATAACAAGAAAATTGTTCTGGTTGGAAATAAAGATGGAAAGACGATTTTGATGGACGAAAATACGCCTATCGATGAGGAACTGGGTTATATAGCGTTGTATAGAGGCTTTCTTGAAAAATTAAAAGCAATGCAGGACATTAGCGAATCCAAAGAAAAAGAGATTTCCGATCTACGGAGCACAATTCAAACCCTATCAAAGCCAATGATACTTACCGAGGGGAAAACGGATGCTCAATTACTAAAACAAGCCGCTTTCAAACTGGGTCTGGCGGAGTTCCAAGCATATGACATTCAGCCTATAATTTCTGACGGAACAAGTAATAATACAGTACTTCTGAAATTCTTACATAGCCTTCGAGATAATGTGCAATCCAATCAAGTGATTATTGGTATGTTTGATAGAGACACGCCTTTACTTACAGAAATAAATGGTTCAAGAGTAGACATACGTAATGAGAAATTTGTGAAAATAGGAAAAAACATTTTTGCTTTTTCTATTCCTGTGCCACACGCTCGCGCGGAAAGCAACCAAATATCTATTGAACACTATTTTACAGATGAAGAGATAAAAACCGAACTTGAAGGTAAAAGACTCTTTATTGGAAACGAATTCTATAAAACAGGTGTATGCAAGAGCAATCCATCCTTATATTATAAAAGTGGAGCGAGAGTTGCAGACACAATTAAAATCATTGAGCATGAAAGCAATAACTATGTGATGAATGCTGACGGGACGGGAGATTACAGCATTTCGAAATCAGCATTTGTCAATGCAATCTGTGAAGAAAAGGATTCCTTTAAGGGATTTTCGTTTGACGAGTTTCAAAAAATATTTGATGTGATAAACTCGATTGTCTCATCCTCCAAGGAGTGATATTATGACAAACTTTGATTTTTTGAAATCGAAACGGACATTTGATTCTTTTGCCGATGCAGCAATTGCAGCGGAAAGGATATTTTCTATCGACCCGTCCGCCTGTGTCCTCAACTGCCGCAGGGCGATGGAGTTTGCCGTAAAATGGATGTACTCGGTGGATAAGGCGTTGGTCATGCCCTATCAGGACACGCTGGTCAGCCTGATGAACGCCGAGGATTTCCGGGATATTGTCGGCACGGACATCTGGCGGCGCATGGATTTTATCCGCCGCATGGGGAACAATGCCGCCCACAGCGGCAAAAAAGTCACCGAAGAACAGGCCGGATTATGCCTTGAAAACCTGTACATTTTCCTTGATTTTGTGGCGTATTGCTATGGGGAAAACTATACTGCCGGACACTTTGACCGCGCCCTGCTGGAGCAGCCCGCCGAAGCCCCCGCAGCGCAGCCTGACGAAGAAAAGGACATTGACCTTGCTGCCCTCATCGCAGAAAACGCCGCACTGAAAGAGGAACTCACTGCGCGCCGTGCCGAGCAGCAGCAGACCTATGTCCCCAAACCGCTTGATCTGTCCGAGTATAAGACCCGCAAGCTGTACATTGATACCATGCTCACCGATGCAGGCTGGACCGAAGGCAAAGACTGGCAGAATGAGGTGGAACTGCCCGGTATGCCCAACAAATCCGAGGTGGGCTATGCCGATTATGTGCTTTACGGCGACGATGGTCGTCCTTTGGCTGTGGTAGAAGCCAAGCGCACCTGTGTAGATGTGGCAAAAGGTCGCCAACAGGCAAAATTGTATGCCGATCTGCTGGAAAAGAAGTATCACCGCCGCCCGGTCATCTTTTTGACCAACGGCTTTGAAACACGCATTACTGACAACATTTACCCCGAACGCAAATGCGCTGCCATTTATTCCAAACGCGATTTGGAAAAGCTGTTTAACCTGCAATCCATGCGTACCAGCCTGCGGAATGTGATGGTAGACCGCAGTATTGCCGGACGCTATTACCAAGAGGGCGCTATCAAAGCGACCTGTGATGCCTTTACCCGCAACCGCCGCAAGGCGCTTCTGGTCATGGCTACCGGCTCCGGCAAAACACGCACGGTGATTGCCCTGTGCAATGTGCTGCTGCAACACGGCTGGGTGAAAAACATCCTGTTTCTGGCGGACCGCAACAGCCTTGTCACGCAGGCAAAGCGCAGCTTTGTGAACCTGCTGCCGGACTTGTCCGTTACAAACCTCTGCGAAGAAAAAGACAACTATACGGCGCATTGTGTGTTTTCCACCTATCAAACCATGTACAATGTCATTGACAGCGTACAGGATGAGAACGGCAAGCTGTTTACCTGCGGACACTTTGACTTGGTCATCTGCGATGAGGCACATCGCTCGGTTTACAACAAGTACAAGGACATCTTCAACTACTTTGACGCGCCATTGGTCGGCTTGACCGCAACGCCCAAGGATGAAATCGACAAGAACACCTATGAAATTTTTGAATTGGAAAACGGTGTTCCCACCTATGGCTACGAGCTGGCGCAAGCCGTTAAGGACGGATATCTCGTAGATTTTTTGTCCGTTGAAACAAAGTTGAAGTTTATTGAGGAAGGCATTGTTTACGATGCACTTTCGGATGAAGAAAAACAGATTTACGAGAGCACATTTGAGGACGAAAACGGAGAGCTGCCTGAAAGAATCGATTCGTCGAAACTGAACGAATGGGTCTTTAACGAGGATACAATTTCCAAGGTTCTGAATACCCTGATGACAAAAGGTATCAAAATCGATTACGGCAACAAGCTGGGCAAGACAATAATCTTTGCAAAGAACCATGACCACGCGGAAAAAATATTGGAGGTATTCAATAAAGAATACCCCCATTTGCCCGGCTTTGCCAAGGTCATCGACAACTATATGACCTATGCCCAAAGCGCGATTGATGAATTCTCTGACCCGAAAAAGTTGCCCCAGATTGCAATTTCCGTAGATATGCTGGACACAGGTATCGATGTGCCAGAAGTGCTGAACCTTGTGTTTTTCAAAAAAGTTATGAGCAAGGCAAAGTTCTGGCAGATGATTGGTCGCGGTACGCGCCTTTGCCCTGCTCTGTTGGACGGCAAGGATAAAGACAAATTTTATATCTTTGACTTCTGCGGGAACTTTGAGTTTTTCCGCATGAGCAAGGGAAAACCCACTGCTAACATGATTGCGCTGCAAGGGGCAATTTTCCACTTGAAAGCGCAGATTGCTTTTAAGTTGCAAGATTTGGCATATCAGACCACTGATTTGATTGCGTTCCGCAAGGCACTTGTGGATGATATGGTGCGCAAAGTACAGGAGTTGAATAAAGACAACTTTGCTGTGCGCCAGCACTTGAAATATGTGGAATTGTATGCCAACGCGGACAACTACGCCGCTCTGACCTATGAGGACACCTTGCTGATGGGGCAGGAGTTAGCGCCGCTGATTACCCCAGAAGAAGATGACCCCAAGGCGATGCGCTTTGATGCCCTGATGTACGGCATAGAGCTTGCCTACCTTGCAGGAAAAAAGTATGGCAAGGCACGTAGCGACTTGATGAAAAAGGTTGCTGCCGTTGCATCTGTTGCAAACATTCCGGAAATCATGGCACAATCTGATCTTCTCAATAAGATTTTGCACACGGATTATTTGGAAACAGCCGGGATTAACGAATTTGAGCATATCCGCGAAAACCTACGCGACCTTATCAAGTATATTCCTATCGTAAAAGTTCGCTATGATACCAATTTCGATGACGCAATTCTGTCCGAAGATTGGAACGAGTCCGAGTTGGAAAACGATGACTTGAAAAATTACAAGGCCAAGGCAGAATTTTATGTGCGGCAGCATACGGATAACGCCGTTATTGCCAAACTGAAAGGCAACATTCCGCTGAATAGCGATGATGTAAAGGCACTGGAAGAAATTCTGTGGAACGAAGTCGGCACAAAGCAGGACTACGAAGCCGAGTACGGTCAAAAGCCTTTGGGCGAGTTTGTGAGGGAGATTGTCGGCCTTGACATGAACGCCGCAAAAGAGGCTTTTGCGCAGTATCTGAACGATGCCAGCCTTGACAGCAGACAGATTTACTTTGTGAACCAGATCGTAGAGTACATTGTCCACAACGGCATGATGAAAGATTTGTCCGTCTTGCAGGAGGCTCCGTTTACCGACCACGGCAGCATTGTGGAAGTTTTTACCGATTTGTCTGTATGGATGGGGATTCGTCAGGCAATAGAGCGTGTGAACGCAAATGCGGTGGCAGCGTGATTACTAAGTTTAGAAGCGGCTGCGATATATATTTTCTTGGCATTTTTCATTCCGTAGCGGTGCTGCCCGCTGCACCTTATTCCGCACTGCTTCGCAATCCATCTCAATATCCACGCAGGTTGCAATATCTCGCCGCAATGCTCTAATACGGGCTGTAAGCGCCTGTATTTGTTCTGAACGGTTAATACTGGCGACTTTGCCCTTACTACGGTAGAGCACCTTACGCTGCGCTGTAAGGGCATTATATTCAGCTTGCAGATTTTCTTTACAAGTCAAAAGGTTATCAAGCGTTGTGATTCGCTGTTCCCATAGAAAGTCGCATTGCTTCCGATAGCGGTTGTACCGCAGAAAATCATCGCGCAGCAGGTAATAGCACCGCTTGCCAACTTTGCCTTTATATGCTTTTCTCAGCAATGCGCAGTAGCGATAATAGCAAGCCATAAAGCCGGTAATTTTGCGGCAATTATGGCTCAGCTTGCTGCGACACCGTGCGCGGCGGCGAACAGGCATAGGCAGCTCTTTCGGCTGCCAGCGTGGTGGATGAGGTGCTGTTTGCTGCTTGTATTCTTGCTGTATTGCGGGCGGAAGTTTACGCAACTCTTGGAAGTAACTCCGCAAGGCGTCCTCGCTGAAGCGTGGACTAATCTTATCCAATCGAATATTTCTCTGTGCATCTTTGTGGCGCACAGCCATATGTGTAACCTTCGGTCCGTATTTCACCTTATAACCCATTTGCTGCAACTCTGCAATAAATCCGGCAAAGCTGTCTGCGGAAGCCATCGCCATTTCCACATCGGCTTTTACCATACCGCGTAGCGTAGGTGTGCCCTCTTTTTCATGTTTCCACTCGCCGTAAGATTTCCCGTGTCCGTCTGTTTCTACAACCGACAAGCGGTTTTCGCGGCACAGTTCGTCGGAAATAGCTCGAATACCCTTGTAGTAAGTAGTAAAATCATTACGAAACATTCGACCATCCATAAACGAAACCGAGTTTACAACAATATGGTTATGCAAGTGGCCTTTGTCTAAATGGGTGCTGACGGTACATTCAAACCGATCTGCTAAGAATCGCCGTGCGAATTCGCAGCCAATTTCATGCACTTGATCCGGCGTTGCTTCTCCGGGCTTAAAACTTTGAATAATGTGATAGCCCACATTGCCACCGTTCAAAGGCTTGCCCCATCGTTGTTTCGTTGCCTGCATAATGCAATAAGCATTTTGCGGCATACAATTAAAGCCCGAAACATAAAGCTGGTGTTCGGTTTTATCCTTGTTCTGTGTGTAGCCGATTAACCGCTGCATATCTGCCGTACTGAAATATTCTGTCTTTTGCGGATTGGCAGCATAGTCTAAGCAGCCTTTTAGTTGCCCACGAACGGGCAAAATCTTTGTAATAGCCATTAACTTTTCTCCTGCATAAACTGCCAGATGCGCTGCATGATGCGGCTCGCCTCGGCAAGTTGAGCATTTTCAATCTTGCCTGTACTGTTAGCCAGCCGGGTAAGCTGGTTCAAATTGTTGCCGACTGCGGCTACCTGTGCTGCCAAGGCTTTATAGCTATCCGGCGGGCGTTCGCGTATTGTACAGCCACTAACCAACGCTCGGAGAAATGGCTCCATCTTCATACCGGCTGCATCGCATTTATTTTTCAGTTGATGGTATTCTTCTTCGGTAAAACGTACCGTTACTTGTTTTTGGCGTTTTAACATTTGCTTTCTCCTATTGGGGTCTTAGGGGCTTGCCCCTAACAAACGGTCGTTATGCTGGCATGACAGCATAATGACGTGCTTGCCGCACTGTCCGGGAACGCTATCACTTTCCCGGTAAAGAGAGTGAATCGTTCGTGTTTTCCTCTGCGTAAATCAGTTCAGCACACACAATTTCTTCGGCCTGTGCTTGCAAGCCTTGCATAGCTGCTGCCCATTCCAGCGGGTTACAACGTTTCATTTCTTCATTGATTTTGGCTTCCGCTGCCAATACTTTGGTAAGACTTTCAACTTGACGATGTGCCTCGCAGTCAATGTTCGTGAGGTGCTGTGCCAGCGTTCCATCCAACAACATCTGGTCGCGCTCCATTGGTCGATGCTCATCAAGGTATCGCGCTCGCATCATGCCGTATTTTCCAATGGTGTTGTCTGTGATTGGACCATTTTCCAACTTTGGAATCAGATAGCCGTTTACATTCACATATTCCATTTTCATTGTGTAACCCTTTCATTCTGCAAGCCTTCTGAAAAGAGAGACTGTTGTGCGGCAAATTTTCTGCACTGTCCTTTTTCTTTTTCAGATGGCTTATTTATAGTATTTGATATAGTAATTACTAAGAGTATTTAATTATAGTAATTATAATACTGCCTACATTACCGCCACTGCGCTTACCACAGGTGTGGTTACCACTGGTGCGGTTTTGTGGGTAGTGGTCATACCAGTAGGTACATTTTGTAGGGTGTGGTTGGCTTTCGTCAGATTGGTATTGCTGATGTTTCCCTGTGCATCGTAATAGATTAAATACACACCGTTCCAACCGTTATTGGAATCGCGCAGTTCATACTCATAGCAGAATCGTCCACGATTTGCCGGACGAACGTGCGCAACCAAATAGCCATTATTTTTCAACATATCCCATGCACGATTAAAGGCGCGTTCGCCCTCGGTGCAGTGGTTCATCAGCCATTGCTTTGTCAGCGGTACTGCGGTATAATCAATACGGGCAGCAATCAAGGCATACAACCCTTTAGCGCTCATGGATAAGCTATCGTTGAACAGTGCCTCGTTCTGCACAACAGAGTATCCGCGCGTTTTACGGACAAAAGCACCACTTTCAGCAGCAGAATTTGTGTTTTTCACGGTAAAATCTCCATACAAAGAAAAAAGATTTGGACTGAAATATAGCCAAATCTTCAAATTCTGTACAAATTTTCGATTTCCCCTGTGTTGTGCCAAAAGTGTTGCCCGAAAAACGATTGTTGCCCAAATGTTGCCCAAACAGCCACGGGCAACATATAAAACGAAATAAGTCAAAATATCAAAAACAAGCGTAAGAACAGAAAACAGACGTTTCAACGCAAAGCGGAATAAAGAGATATAAGACGAATACCTTGATGTACTTGACTCGAAAGTTTGCATCCGGCAGGTCACCTTGTCCGCAGGAAATCCCATAACGGCGGGCTTTATCGGGTGTCGCGTACCCAACCTTTCATCGTTATCTTGCATCGAAATCTCGCATTTTTCCAAACGCTGTGCGAGGCGGTGCGATAAAAACTAAATAAGCAGACGTATCGAAGCGGTCGTAACGAGATTGACTCGAAATCAATTTGACAGCAATGTCACGTGGGTTCGAATCCCACCGTCTGCGCCAAAGGCAGCACTCTGCGGGGCGCTG
>OGOY01002002.1_pt1 | contig 19457 bp, 14 predicted proteins | sample 1552811 | NCBI WGS metagenome assembly OGOY01 (sample SAMEA2580132, study PRJEB22360) | human gut metagenome | biome: human gut; feature: human-associated habitat; material: faeces | place: Denmark | collected 2008/2010 | reverse complement strand
TAACGCGGGGACATGTCCGCGAAAACACCCAGCGAGACAATATCGGGATAATCGGCGTCCACTGGGAAAATAGGACCATGCATCACAGGTCCCTTACTTCCACCGTAATCGCCACGTTCGGCGGCTTCGCCCCAACGGTCAAACTCGGCATCACTAATCACAACACACCTCCTACTCGGTAACTTCACGCAAAAACTTAGCCGTGGCCGGCATAGCATGGAATATAACCCAATGGTCAACGTCGTTTCAATCCACGCTCTCCGTAAGGAGAGCGATCCGGTCACGCTTCGCTTGACCAAACGGTCCAAAAATTTCAATCCACACTCCCCTTGCGGGGAGTGACGCCGTCACCAGCACACGACGGCCGGGTGACGAACCAATTTCAATCCACACTCCCCTTGCGGGGAGCGACCTCATGCACTCCGACCGGACGGGACTGTCGGAAAACATTTCAATCCACACTCCCCTTGCGGGGAGCGACGTCCGAGGTGCCGAATCAAAGCGAGGACACGAAATATTTCAATCCACACTCTCCGTGAGGAGAGCGACGGGCCATCATGTGATGCGTGACGCGGCCCGTATATTTCAATCCACGCTCTCCATGAGGAGAGCGACCCTTTGACCGAAAAAGGGTGGACGGTGCATCTCATCATTTCAATCCACGCTCTCCGTGAGGAGAGCGACCTACATCGAATTTCAACGTGTATTACAAACCTAAATTTCAATCCACGCTCTCCGTGAGGAGAGCGACATGGCTTTTCTATTTGCCCCCGACTCTGGGGCGGATTTCAATCCACGCTCTCCGTGAGGAGAGCGACACACGCGGGACCTGGCGACCATGCGTGTCAGATTATTTCAATCCACGCTCTCCGTGAGGAGAGCGACTTCAGGGATAGTTGCCACTCCCCCGTCATCCCAAAATTTCAATCCACGCTCTCCGTGAGGAGAGCGACCTGGTCTGCAGTCAGGTTGCCGGACTCCAAGCCATTTCAATCCACGCTCTCCGTGAGGAGAGCGACACAATCTGCGCCAAATCATGCCCATCATAGACCGTATTTCAATCCACGCTCTCCGTGAGGAGAGCGACCACACGGCGTCACCACCGCCCAATGGGTGTTTATTTCAATCCACGCTCTCCGTGAGGAGAGCGACTTTTGAGGACGGCCCATATGAGAGCGACACAAAATTTCAATCCACGCTCTCCGTGAGGAGAGCGACTAACGGTTCTCAATACCGACAACACCGCACCCAAATTTCAATCCACGCTCTCCGTGAGGAGAGCGACTCAGGGATATTTTCAGTTCCGGTGTTACAATATGATTTCAATCCACGCTCTCCGTGAGGAGAGCGACAAGTACGCCCGTAAATTCATCGCGCAAGTAGGGATTTCAATCCACGCTCTCCGTGAGGAGAGCGACATGGCTTTACCGTACATGCCTTCCTTGGCGATCATATTTCAATCCACGCTCTCCGTGAGGAGAGCGACCGGCGATTATGTCGGAGTTCATGACGTTTTCCACATTTCAATCCACGCTCTCCGTGAGGAGAGCGACTGGGCACTGCGCGGGCTGGATGAATCCCGATGCATTTCAATCCACGCTCTCCGTGAGGAGAGCGACATCGTGGAAAAGGGCGAAACGTTCCGCAGTCTCATTTCAATCCACGCTCTCCGTGAGGAGAGCGACTAACGTATTCCGTTTTCAGTGTTCCACCGTTCCACATTTCAATCCACGCTCTCCGTGAGGAGAGCGACGCCACGGCATCACCCCCGAAGCCACGCGGAAAGCGGAATTTCAATCCACGCTCTCCGTGAGGAGAGCGACCTTCAAATCACCGGGCATAAACGTGAAACGGTCGATTTCAATCCACGCTCTCCGTGAGGAGAGCGACCAGGTCACGACCGCCATCGGCAAGACGCAGGGATTTCAATCCACGCTCTCCGTGAGGAGAGCGACGCGTTCTCATGCGTCTCCCGTCATGGCGACGGTATTTCAATCCACGCTCTCCGTGAGGAGAGCGACGCCCAAGCTCGCTGTTGTTGACGACCTTCACGCATTTCAATCCACGCTCTCCGTGAGGAGAGCGACGCGTCATGCAATTGAGCTTTTCGGGCATTTCTATATTTCAATCCACGCTCTCCGTGAGGAGAGCGACATCCTCCATCACCTACAAGGACTTCATGAGCCGTATTTCAATCCACGCTCTCCGTGAGGAGAGCGACTGTGGACGCCATGCCGCATTCTTGGACTGACATATTTCAATCCACGCTCTCCGTGAGGAGAGCGACCACAGTCGGATAAAATCGACTCAATCCCCACACCAATTTCAATCCACGCTCTCCGTGAGGAGAGCGACCATCAAGCACGGCCACGAGTTCATCTACCTTCGTAATTTCAATCCACGCTCTCCGTGAGGAGAGCGACCCAATACCACTCCGGACAAACCGTCAACCTATCCATTTCAATCCACGCTCTCCGTGAGGAGAGCGACTATCAAAATCATTGAGTTGCTGACCACTGTTTAATTTCAATCCACGCTCTCCGTGAGGAGAGCGACTTTTGCGATACCGGTGACGTAGTCCACAATAATATTTCAATCCACGCTCTCCGTGAGGAGAGCGACCCAGTTGGGTGATGCAGATTCTCAGATGCTTGTGATTTCAATCCACGCTCTCCGTGAGGAGAGCGACCGAATCCGCCCGCATTCTAACATGTGATATAATATTTCAATCCACGCTCTCCGTGAGGAGAGCGACCGATTCAAGCAGTCGCTCCTTCTTCTCGGTAGTCATTTCAATCCACGCTCTCCGTGAGGAGAGCGACATTGCTATTCTGTCAGCCATTGTAATCACCTCTTATTTCAATCCACGCTCTCCGTGAGGAGAGCGACGGGGGTTACATCTTGTGCATGACATAGAGGTTGCGATTTCAATCCACGCTCTCCGTGAGGAGAGCGACAAACAAACCACGACACAAGAGGTGATGGAAATGATTTCAATCCACGCTCTCCGTGAGGAGAGCGACTTTCATATTCAGGACTGCCCGGACGTCTGCACAATTTCAATCCACGCTCTCCGTGAGGAGAGCGACCCGCTGGACGTACCCTAATCTTCCACACGCTCTTATTTCAATCCACGCTCTCCGTGAGGAGAGCGACTTGACTCCTCCAATATTGCCGGACGTGACCATATTTCAATCCACGCTCTCCGTGAGGAGAGCGACAAAGTCGCACAATCAAAGTTCGGACGGTTTCTTATTTCAATCCACGCTCTCCGTGAGGAGAGCGACCAACGCCCCTTTTGTTGTTGTTGGCGTGGGGCTGATTTCAATCCACGCTCTCCGTGAGGAGAGCGACGGCATCCCACATCTCGACCATGGCCTTGCGGTAATTTCAATCCACGCTCTCCGTGAGGAGAGCGACTATGTTGTTCACGCAGTTGCCCAGAAACGAGGTATTTCAATCCACGCTCTCCGTGAGGAGAGCGACTCTGCCGTTGAAAATGGAACGGCAAACCGCCGACATTTCAATCCACGCTCTCCGTGAGGAGAGCGACCGTATTTCGCAATCACAAGGGACGATAACAAGTTATTTCAATCCACGCTCTCCGTGAGGAGAGCGACTCCTGTCATGGTTCGCGCGGTAGACGTGTCGTGTAATTTCAATCCACGCTCTCCGTGAGGAGAGCGACCCAGAGTGCGCAAATGGGTACCGACCTGACCTTATTTCAATCCACGCTCTCCGTGAGGAGAGCGACCAAGTCAAGGCCGATTTTGGATTAATCATAGGCATTTCAATCCACGCTCTCCGTGAGGAGAGCGACCACTGCCCCACATGCCCATAAACAAGTCCTCCAAAATTTCAATCCACGCTCTCCGTGAGGAGAGCGACAAAATCTCAACGTCACCCTTACCGGCCAACGGTCATTTCAATCCACGCTCTCCGTGAGGAGAGCGACCAACGCGGCCCATGAAATTCGTCTTGTCCATGTTATTTCAATCCACGCTCTCCGTGAGGAGAGCGACTGATACCGACCTGTCCAGCTGTTGCCACATCGTTATTTCAATCCACGCTCTCCGTGAGGAGAGCGACCTGTCCTGCTGGGTTGCCGTATGAGTGTTGCCCAACATTTCAATCCACGCTCTCCGTGAGGAGAGCGACGAATTTTACAACACGGTTGACCGTTGGCAGGATAATTTCAATCCACGCTCTCCGTGAGGAGAGCGACACCAGCATGGCCTACACAATCCGCCAATACACAACATTTCAATCCACGCTCTCCGTGAGGAGAGCGACGCCTTCGACTGCATACTTGATACCCTTTGGCTGATTTCAATCCACGCTCTCCGTGAGGAGAGCGACAATCCGATACGGCACATTGACTTTATCAATGTTATTTCAATCCACGCTCTCCGTGAGGAGAGCGACACCCCGATTAAACATAATAGCGTCTTTCCACCTTATTTCAATCCACGCTCTCCGTGAGGAGAGCGACTGAGTGGGAGCGGCAGAAGAAACAGGCCATAGCGATTTCAATCCACGCTCTCCGTGAGGAGAGCGACCCACCTCCACGCCGGTATTCGAGCTGAAAGTGCAATTTCAATCCACGCTCTCCGTGAGGAGAGCGACGTGCAACAGATTTTGGACAAGGCAAACGCACTCTTGATTTCAATCCACGCTCTCCGTGAGGAGAGCGACAGCTCAGACCGATACAACGATATTATCAATATCAAATTTCAATCCACGCTCTCCGTGAGGAGAGCGACCGAGAGCCGTCTACGAGGATGACAACATCAAGCTATTTCAATCCACGCTCTCCGTGAGGAGAGCGACCTACTACCTGCTCGCAAGATACGAGAGCGCCATCAATTTCAATCCACGCTCTCCGTGAGGAGAGCGACCCGGCATGCACCGCGATGGACGCGGCCGTATGCCATTTCAATCCACGCTCTCCGTGAGGAGAGCGACCAGCCTCTTATGAGGCGGCGATGACCCGTGCTGATTTCAATCCACGCTCTCCGTGAGGAGAGCGACCCCGCCGTTTGCTGTCCGGCTGGAACCTCAAGGATATTTCAATCCACGCTCTCCGTGAGGAGAGCGACCCCCACGCACGCTCAAGCGCTACGGCTCCACATACATTTCAATCCACGCTCTCCGTGAGGAGAGCGACCCCATATGCCGTTAAGTTTTGTCAGTCGTCGTTGAGATTTCAATCCACGCTCTCCGTGAGGAGAGCGACATCCGGCATGAGCGACTACATTAGCGAGATCATATTTCAATCCACGCTCTCCGTGAGGAGAGCGACTCATCGCCTTGTTGATCGCGCCCTTCATCGTCTATTTCAATCCACGCTCTCCGTGAGGAGAGCGACTCCTTCATGATAGGTGGTCCAATCCATGGCTGATATTTCAATCCACGCTCTCCGTGAGGAGAGCGACCTAGCACCCCCGTGAACTCGTCTCGCAAGTAGGGATTTCAATCCACGCTCTCCGTGAGGAGAGCGACTGGTCATATTGTCGCCACTGCCCCACATGCCAAATTTCAATCCACGCTCTCCGTGAGGAGAGCGACCGCCTTCTGTTTCAAGTCCCCCCACTCGTCGATATTTCAATCCACGCTCTCCGTGAGGAGAGCGACCGCCGTCGAATGCAGTGAGCAAAGCGTCTTCCGATTTCAATCCACGCTCTCCGTGAGGAGAGCGACTTACTATATTGAGGCGGCCCCGACGTTTACACAAGATTTCAATCCACGCTCTCCGTGAGGAGAGCGACCAATCTCAATCTGCCCGAAATGCGCCAAAGCTTGAATTTCAATCCACGCTCTCCGTGAGGAGAGCGACCGATTCTCGCCGCGTTGGGAGCCGACACCACGGCATTTCAATCCACGCTCTCCGTGAGGAGAGCGACTGTTCGAATCGTTCGTGGACGCAGGTGCCGATATTTCAATCCACGCTCTCCGTGAGGAGAGCGACGGATTTCACCCACGTGCACGGTCTTTTCGGCTTCATTTCAATCCACGCTCTCCGTGAGGAGAGCGACAAATGTGGGCAAAAAACGCAATAAGCGTTTAAATTTCAATCCACGCTCTCCGTGAGGAGAGCGACCAAGTCGTCGCGCGTATTGCCATAATGTCGGTTTATTTCAATCCACGCTCTCCGTGAGGAGAGCGACTTTTCCTTTCACTTGGTTCAGTGTCTTGTCGATATTTCAATCCACGCTCTCCGTGAGGAGAGCGACTGAAGTCCCTGCCGTTTGCGGTGTCGGTGATTTTATTTCAATCCACGCTCTCCGTGAGGAGAGCGACACTCGCCGGCCAGGCATTGACATTGGCCGGCATATTTCAATCCACGCTCTCCGTGAGGAGAGCGACTGATGGCCGGCAAGGCACTCATGGTCGTCGGCCAATTTCAATCCACGCTCTCCGTGAGGAGAGCGACCCGTCAAGGGCGTGACCGCGCTGTGGGACACGGTATTTCAATCCACGCTCTCCGTGAGGAGAGCGACCCCATACTTTTTCACCTTATAGATTGTCGTGTGTATTTCAATCCACGCTCTCCGTGAGGAGAGCGACGGCCTTGCCCTGATCGCCCGCCGGTTCGGCGAGATTTCAATCCACGCTCTCCGTGAGGAGAGCGACCATCTCACAAGCTTTGGTGGACGCAAGGCAACGTATTTCAATCCACGCTCTCCGTGAGGAGAGCGACGCCACCTCGGACACGAACCGGCCCACCAGTCCGGTATTTCAATCCACGCTCTCCGTGAGGAGAGCGACCTCGGGTCTGCTCCATATTGTAACACCGGAACTATTTCAATCCACGCTCTCCGTGAGGAGAGCGACGATTATGTTGAAGATGATAAATATGCTGAGCAGAATTTCAATCCACGCTCTCCGTGAGGAGAGCGACACGGTTACGGCAATGGATGCGACGATGGACGGGTTATTTCAATCCACGCTCTCCGTGAGGAGAGCGACCGGCTTCCGCCGTTGTCTTGGATGCGCCGGAGGTCGCTCATCCCCCTCTCCCCGTGAGGAGAGCGACGAAGCCGGTCACGGTCTGAGCCACAACCTTGATGATTTCAATCCACGCTCTCCGTGAGGAGAGCGACTGACCGTACTATACATCAAATGCAAGTGCAAGCAATTTCAATCCACGCTCTCCGTGAGGAGAGCGACTAACACGATACGGCACGTCCGCTTTATCCAGCTGATTTCAATCCACGCTCTCCGTGAGGAGAGCGACTTGTTGCGTACCCGAAATACAATAGATTGTATTCGAATTTCAATCCACGCTCTCCGTGAGGAGAGCGACGGCTTTCGGCACGTCCGCGTCCAAGGCGCAGTTATTTCAATCCACGCTCTCCGTGAGGAGAGCGACTCAACCGCGACATCGTCGATGTTCGCCCAGGTCATGATTTCAATCCACGCTCTCCGTGAGGAGAGCGACGTATGTGGCGTATCCGATGCGCCAGTACACGTCATTTCAATCCACGCTCTCCGTGAGGAGAGCGACCTGTTGCAGCGCGGGTAGTTTGGACATGTCAAATTTCAATCCACGCTCTCCGTGAGGAGAGCGACTGTGCAGCTGGACATTTCTGTCCGCTTTTTGAGACGCAAGCCAGCTGCCTAGCTTTAAGAATATCAAACAACACCGCCGGTACGACGAACAACATACCTAAAACGAGCAACTAGCTTTCTGTCTCATTTTTAATATCCACTATTTAGTTTTCAAACGCCCCACGAAAATCACAATTCGAATTTCGATAGTTTTTCAGGTGCGAAAAACAGCCCTCATCATGAGTGCTTCCACTTCGCACAAACACCATTTCAAGACTGGCCACCTTGCCGAAAACACAATACTGCTGGCTAGAAAACACGCTCTGAATGCCGGACGTCACACCCAAACACTCAACCCGGCATATCCCACACCATATCGTTATGGCACCATGCCATTTTACCCTTTTCTATATCATCATCACATCATTAACCGGCAAACTCCGTTCACGTCCGTAATGCTCAATCTTATCCGCATATCGAGCGCCAAGTTTATAAAAGCGCAGGCTGTCCTCATCGGTATTGGCGATCTTCAGCAAATCGTGCACCAACACCAGATAATCGGAAGGACTCACCGAGCATTCGAAAACACTGTTCTGCACACGCTGTCCGTATTTCATGCATGTCTTTGCCACCAAACGAAGACGACGCTTTCCCTCAGGAGTTTCCGTACTCACATCGTACGCAACCACAACCATCATGGTTTTTCACCTCCAATAACGTATCACCACGAGTCATCACATACTGCCAAACAGCTACGCACCTTTTACTTCCACATAAATGGCGGGTAATCGTCAAGATCACCCCGCAACGATCGAGCTAGCAGCAGCGCTTGCACATACGGAACCAATCCCCACGAAATTTTTTCTTGCAGGAACGGATGAAGAATCTGTTCGCTCTTCTTTTTCTGCCACGCCGTAAGCACTTTCTTCCGCCCGGAATCAGACAGCAGCACACCACCATTCTCCCGTATTTCAAAATCCCCCGGCTTAACAGCACCTGTATTAACCAATGTCAACACAAAGCGGTCAGCCAACACCGGGCGAAACTCTTCAACCAGATCCAATGCCAGAGAGGCTCTCCCGGGCCGATCCGTATGCATAAAACCAACATACGGATCCAACCCCACGCCTTGCAAAGCCGCAATGCAATCATTCGTCAATATGGAGTAGCAAAAAGATAACAATGCATTTAGTCTATCCAGCGGAGGCCTCCTCGACCTACTGGTGAAAAAGAAATCATCTTTATTCTTCAGAACCAAATCGTCAAAAGCGTAGAAATAATCTTTGGCAGCAAGCCCTTCGACACCCCTCAACTCATCAACCGTCAAGCTTTTCCGAGCTTCTAACAATGCCGCTGACAATTTGCCGCTCTGCTCGGCAAGTCGGTCGATATTTACCCGCAAAGCATGATCACGTTTCGTGCGTTCGAGCACCCATTTCGCATTGTAAAGTTTTCCAACAATGAAAGATTTCGCGTAACGCAAAGATTTTTGTTCGTCATCCGCGACTCGAAATTGTTCACGGCGAAGTAGCACATTACGCCCCTCCTCCCCTAGCACGGAACAGTAATAATGGCCTCTCGGTGAATAGAATGCCATAGAAACGCCCAGTTTGCCGCAGCGCCCCATAAGAGCAGGCGAAGCACCCTTATACGAGAAACACATGATTCCCTCAATTGACCGTAACGGCACTTTCGCCAAGGTTTTGTCATTCTGATGAATCACAACATTATCGTTCTCCAAAGCAAGATAGGCATCTTCCGTCATCACAAACAGCGTGTTTAACAGCTGCTTCATCACTCCCCGCTTTCCTTGAGCCGTTCTTCGATATATGCTTTTGCCGATTTCACCTTCCGTAATTCAGGCAGGCACAAATCCCGTAGAGAACATGACGAACACGATCTGGTCTGTTTCACTTTGGGAGTCCATCCGCGGAAGAAAAGATCATGCATTTGCAAGAAGTCAGCTTCGACCATGCGGCGAAGATCTTCGTCCAATTTTACCCGCTCACGACGTTTTGTCTGCCGGTAGAACAAAGCACCTTCAGGAATATCACACGCGAGCATTTCTTCCAAGCACATCGCTTCTGCGCATAGCTGTAAACGATCAGCATCAATCGTTTTGGATTTGCCGTGTTTGTATTCAATCGGATACGGCAACCACAATCCATCTCTTCCGTGAAGCGGAACACCATCATTAGACTTATGGAATTCCACAACATCACAGGCTCCAGTTATGCCGAGCGCTCGCGAATAGACTCTCAAATCTCGCATGATCAGCGTATCGCCGCGAGATTCAGAAGCCGCATAATCGTGGGCACGTTCATGTTCCAGATGCCCAGCTGTAGTCAAATAGTTCTCTGACCACAGCTGTTCAATATGGATAAGCGCCCACTGTCGTTTGCAGAATGAGAAATGCTGGATGCCTGAAAGGGCCAGCCAATCTTCTTCCGGATATCCTTCTGGCCCTTTCATGCAACACCCCTTACTCACTCAATTCCAAACGCTTCAGCGTCCTTCAAGCACTTCGTACCGCAAGTCGGGAATAGAAGATTCATTCACTGCCACCGTTCCATCCACATTAACGGAAACGGAACGATGAACTTTGGCGGAAGAGTATTGCCCTGACTTGCTGTTGTGCGTGAACCACACAACGTCCAACACTTCCATGGACCCCGCAGGACGAGCCGAACTTTCATCATTCTCAAACAACGTGACGAGAGCTTCCTTGATTTTTTCGGCATCTTCTGCAGTAAACCCGGTTTTTTCGGCAAGCTGTGGGCTGATGCTGCCATACGTCGCATACACCGCACGGCCGGAAACACGGTATTTCATTCCCATGGTATCGGAGGATTTCTTACCGGTGTCCGTGGTTTCACTGTTCACTGACTTAGTGATCTGCACGTCGTCAATGGCAATGGGTTCAACCGAGAACGCAGCCTGAATGGAAACCGGACCGCGCACGCCCAGGGAGACTTCATCAACATCCTTAGCTTTTTTGAACGCGAATACTTGTCCGAACGTGCGTACGTCAAGCCACTGTTCGCACACTTTCTGGAACACCAGGTTCTTTTGCTTCTGCTCTTCTTTCGGCAAGGTTTTCATATATGTGTTGAAACGGTCCGACAATGATTTTGCGCCGTCATCGGAACGGTCATCGGACTGCACGAAAATCGTTTCACCAGCATCTTGCAGGCGATTGCGAATCTTCCTTTTCAGCGCAACATCGGAAACCTCGCCCAGCCCTTCCGATGTGGTTCGTGGACGATTGCCATTCAACGGATCACCGTTAGGATTGGCATTATTAGCCGCAAAAACGACTGCGAAATCAATCTTATTTTCCAAAGCTGCCATGATAATGACTCCTTAACTTTTTCTTGGATAATCAACGTCGATAACTTCAAAAACTAAACGCTAGTTTTCTTTGCTCTTCTGGGATGCTTCTTGCGCTTTACGCATAGACTCCCTTCGCTGGCATGAATAACCGAGCAGAAAGAGCGGTGAAAGTGCACGGTTATCTTCGAAGTCTCCTTCTTTGAAAAGCGCCATGACCTCATCCACGCTGTTCTGGAACCAAGGCGCGCCATTCGCTGATTTCAGGTAGGGCATCAGTTGCTTCCACAGCGTTCCCCATGTTGTAAACGGCTTTGCGACGAAATTGCTCATGAGCTTAACGGCATTGGTCGGACGGGTGTCACTGATTCCTTGCTTGTACAGGACGCCGTTTTCAAAGCGATCCGCGAGCGCCAGCAATCTCCCGTATAAGTAGTCGCGGTCATTTCGTGTTGGTTCAAGGTACATGGATATCGTGTCCTCCTGTTTGTTTTGCTTCCTCGCGTCATCAATGTAATGTTTTTTCCATAGGCTGCATGCGATTTCAAAATCTCTTAGCCATGCTCCTGGAACGTCATATCCCATAGGTTTAGTGACTCTGTGGTATGTGGCGTCCAATATGGAACGGGGAAGCGATTCTCCTCCGAACATGCATTCTATAAGCTGCTTTTTCGTGTTTTTCGCAAAACGTTTATAGGCTTTGCTGCTTCTGTCTGACACGTCGTATGCGCAGCTGATGATGTCAGCAAATGGTGGCGCACCTTCATATGTGACAAACTTCTCCTTTTCTTTGTCGTATATTTTCAACGGCCATGCTGCATCAACATGCCACTGCAGGATACTTTCGACATATTCGTCTCTCGAAAGTTCACGATAATACGTAACGCTCAAACGTCCAGACGTCGCCGCATCCAGAATGACGATCATCATTGGATCGGTATGCTTTTTGAGTTTGTTAGCATTGCCATATCCGCGCAGTACCTTCGAAAAAACTTTTGCGTATTGAAAGTTTGTTGCGATCAGCGCATCTGCAACATCGTTGCGTGGAGTTTCCGGCTCGACTACAGCCGGTGAGAACAAAGAGCCAAAATCATAAGAGCCTTCCTGCGGGTCAAGTTTCGGCTTTTCGTTGGGGTTTTTCACCGAGCAGATGACTATGGCCTGAGTATCGGTAATCGTTCCATGATTATTGACCAACCATTGCAGCGTCGAATGTATCTTCTGCGATGTTTCACCATCGACTTGCAAAGCTTCTTCTTTGGAAGCGAAGCGCCCTCGATAGGTAAAATTCGATGAATCGTTCGCCGATAACAGTTTGGCATTGCCATTTACACTGACAATTTTCTTAGGGAAGTTCAAGATCGGAGTATATAGGTCCTCTCCAAACATATCCTTTCCTATTTTCTGACGATCATGTCGTAAATAGGAAATCCATTGTGCCTGTATATCGGGATCATTCGAGACATCTGAGTTTCGCAGCCCAATTTCAACTTCGAAGCAAACGCCTGCTTTTCGGTCTTTTTCGGTTATTTCCATATTGAACCGAGCGGCTTCTTCGCTGATGCTGTGTTCCGAAACGCATCGATAGATGGCATTGAGTTTGACGTTATCACCCTTCCAAGCGGCAAGCTGCTCCAAATACATGGAGGTTTTCTTCTCGTCGAAATGCAAATCGAGATATTGGAGCTGATCAAACAGAGGATGCGGCACCGGCTTGCTGGTGCGTCCCATAGAGTTTTCCGTGCATTGGATAATAATCGTTTGATTATCCCTTGAAAGCCGTAATATCTCTCCGTTTTTATTCAGAACCACCGTCAACTGAGTCGGAAGTGTTGTGTGTCCGGGTGGAATCAACGTTTTCCTAATGTCAGTCGTAGAGCTGCCGACGTCGTTTTTCGGTATTTTTCCGGCAGCGTTGTGCACGGATTCGTTGATAAGCAGCAGATTGTCTGATAAGCTCATCGCTCACTCCTCTCCCACCGGCTGCAGATTGCCTCCCAAAACGAATTCTTTGACATTCCGGTTTTGTCTGATAATTCGTCTATCCAACTGCCGGGAGTCCGGACGTTCAAATTCGATGATGCCGTCAGTCATAACAGGCGACCAGAACCGTGCAACAAAATCGTGATCCTTGTTTTCATCCGGATACGTGAATCCATGGAACGTGTAGCCCATATTCCATTCACCGTAACCGTCATAGAATCCTTCTCCGAATCCGAACTCACACGGCTCCACATATCCCTGGCACTCGCGCGTCCCCAAGAATATGTCTCGGCGACCGCCTTTCTGAACGGATCTCAAGGCGATATTATGATGTTTGTTTTCGTCACGGTCAGCGGCGAGATCTTCACGCTGATCATTCCATTCGAAATGAGCCAGAACCTGATAACGCACATCTTTGAGATATGTGTAGTACGAAAGATCATTGCCGCCGCTTATTTTAATGGGTCGAATCCCCTTGCCTTCCGTCTGAATCCTATTCATCACACGAACAGCGTCAATGACCCACACAAAAGTCGGCTTCCAATAGATACTTTCCGTAATGCCTTTCAAAGCTTGATACGTCGGCACCTGATACGAAAACTTTTCACCTCCAATACGTGTTGCCACTTCCGAAAACAATGCGTATCTGCCCGATACTTCATATTCAATTGAATTGCGATGTCGTTGCATATAACTCCTTCGTTAAGCGTTCCCTCAACCTGCCATTGCCAGTATAACATACTGGTACACTTATTGAACATAGAACTTTATTAGTGTTTCTCAAACAATAACCAACCAGTTATCCTTGTATAGGTAGGTTTTCCTACCGTCGCCACATTCATGGCGCGGATTGAAAATATGTACAATATGCGTGTTTATCTAAACGAGGCTCTCTTGCAGATCTTCATCGATCTGCAAGAGAACTACTGCCATTTCATATCATCAACAGAGACATATCCGCCTCTGCCACCACACCATATTCGCTTTTGTAATAATCTCCATTCAGAACATAAATGTCGAAATCCTCATTAGCAATGGAAATCGCGCGTTTCCCATTCAAATCCTTGTACTCGTAATCGAAAATGGAAACTGTATATTCCTGCAGCCGCCGTAAAATTGCAATTTTCTCCCTTAGCTCACCATACTGCAGCATATCCAGCAATTCCACCGCATTGCCATAAGGAACCACGACATTGTGCGTGTTCTTCGGAATCACACGATACTCATCGCTGACCGTTCTGAAAGCCTGCGCAAAGAACGGCTCATACCTCTCCCCCGTTGTATTACTCCCGAATTGCTCACGTTGACTCTTGTTGTATGCCAGCAACTCATAAATCGTTTTTCCAGCGTTCTCCGTTTTCCTAAGCGGACCATCCAGCAAACTATTGCCGCCATCTCGATCCTCACTTTGAAGCAACATGCCATAAAACTCATTGAGCATACTGGTGGAAAGCAAATCAACATCAGGATACTCACCCATAATCTGCAAAGTAAGCTTTTTGCCTCTGTGGATCTCTGGAAGATAGTCCTTGAACCTCTCCTCGCCTTGCAACGGATAGACATATACGTCTTTGATTTCCTGCGACTCACCATTCCTGTTGCACCTACCAGCCGCCTGCATAATGCTATCCAAACCAGCCATCGCTCTAACCACGCATGCAAAGGAAAGATCCACTCCCGCTTCGATAAGCTGCGTGCTTATGCAAATCACCGGTTTGGAATCACGAGGATCAGTCAACTCCTTTATTTTCGCCAACCGATCCGCCCTATGCTTACCACACATGGCAGTACTTAAATGAATCAGCTCAAAATGCCCATCAGCATTAAGCTCTTGCAAACACTGATATACTCTGCGAGCTTCACTCTTCGTATTGACGATAGACAGACAATTGCCGTTCCGCAGTGCCTGCTCGTATATGATATTCGCAAACTCCTCGCAGCTCTTACTCTTCTGCGAAGCAACAATACGGGTACGCTTGAGCTTCTCTTCGTAACCACCAGTATTATCGATAAGATCAGGATTGCTTGACAGATGTAGATTCTTTCGCGCTGTTCGCTCCAATAAAGGCTGCGTAGCCGAGCACAGCAGAATAGTCGAATCCAATACGGTCGAAAGGAAACTCACGATCTCATTGAACGGATTGATAATATTCAACGGAAGTGACTGAATCTCATCAAAAATGATGACGCTATTAGCCATGTTATGAAATTTCCGAAGTTTCGTGCCGCGTGCCGACATAACCGTTTCCAAGAATTCGACCATCGTGGTCACAATAATCGGATTATCCCAACGTTCCGACGCCAGTTTGCGTTGACGTTCCCTCGCGTCCTCTTCCTCACTCGTGCCGGCAGATCCCGTGTTACTGGAATTCTGCAGACCTGCAGTGGAATAATGTTCCAGCACAATATTGCTGTCGGCATCCAGACCGAGCATATTCCGGAATGTCGCCACGGTCTGCGATGTAATGGACAAGTACGGAATCACATAAATGATTCGCCTTTTCCCTGTTTCCAAAGCATGATGTAGTGCGAAATTCAACGAAGCCAACGTCTTGCCGCCTCCGGTCGGAACCGACAATCGGTAAATGCCGGTCTTTCTGCTTCCAGCTTGACGACACTGTTCCGTAATCTGCTGACGGATTTTATTAATTTCAGATGTCGAATCGAAAGATTTCATATTTTCATCAAGACGGCAAATCAGTTCCAGCCAATCCGCCCTGATTGGATGATACTTCTCTTTTGTCTCGAAACAAGCCGTATCTGTCCTATCGGCATCAATCAAACGAGAGTAAACATATTTGACCAGCAATCCCGAGTAAAAATGAAGACTGTCTCGTGACAATCTCATCGAATTAATTTGTTCCGCAAAATCACGAACATCTTTCACGGCCTGCCGAAATACACCTTGCAAGTCAAGGTCTAGCTCATGCAATCCTTGTTTGATTTCCCTATACGCATATTTAGGATTCAGCTTATCTGATTCCGTAAAACCTGTGAGAAATGCCTCATCACCGATTTCATTAATGCAATCGGGAAGCTCCCCATGATGCTTTGCAATGACAAGTTCGAGAATCTCTTTCGCGACTTCCTCCGCCTCATTCGAAATCGGCAGATCATTGACCACAAACGCACCCTGCCTCGCATGAGGAATCTCACCACGACGCCCATTACCCGATACCAGATACGTTTGAAACTGTTGTGCAATCTTTCCAACATCATGCAGAAGCGCTGCCATTCGTGAAATCTGAGAGAATTTCGATTCATAGCTTTCCGCCAAATCACCCGCACTATGGAGATGACCATGCAGCGTTTGCACATTACCGTCCGCATCTCTGTGTGCCAACAAGTCCATGATCCACCCCTTCACAGATACACCCGAGCAAGACCCCTATGCTACCATAGCTCAACGCACTATCCATAGGTCTTGAATCCAGTTCTCATGATATGCACGAGACCTCCCCTAAGACTCATTTAGTTCCGCAGGCAAATGCAAAAAGGTCCCGAACCTTCTGGAGTAATCCATCGGATTCGGGACCTGTTATGTTGGCGACCGTTCACCGGCTAACCGGCATTAGTCAGCTTTCAGCCGTCAGTTTTCATCAATTAGCCAGATCAGGCCTTGGCAACCTCAACGTTCAGCTCATCGCCGGCCGTCACTTCGAAAGAGGTGGCGAGCGTTTCGGAAGAGACGAGTTTCTTGAACTGTTCGACCTTGGCCACGTCTTCGGCGGGCACAACGAGCTTCAGGGCGATGCGGTCGGAGATTTGCAGATCGGCGGCCTTACGGGCATCCTGCACAGCGCGAATCACGTCGCGCGCATAGCCTTCGGCGATCAAATCATCGTTCAGCTCGGTGTCGAGGATTACGAAGCCACCAGTCGGCAGCGCGGCGGAAACGGAGTTGGCGGCCTCTTCGGCGTTCTTCTCCTCCACGCTGTTGATCAGCTCATATTCGCCTTCCTCAAGCACGATCTCACCGTTCGGAGTCTCACATACCGGAGCGCCTTCGGCGTTCACATGCCATGCACCGGACTTGGAAGCCTTGATGGCGAACTGCACGTCCTTGCGTAGGCGCTTGCCTGCCACGCGAGCGTTCACACGCAGCTCGTTGACAATCTTCAAGCCTTGGGCTTCGGCATCTTCAAGCGTGCACAATTCAACGTTCTTCACGTTCAGTTCGGATTTCAGAATCTCGTCGTATGCGGCCACGGCGGTAGTGTTTTCCACCACAACGGTCAGCTTGGACAGCGGCTGGCGCACGCGAATCTGCTTCGTCTTACGCATAGACAGGGTGCCGGACACGACTTCGCGCACCTTCTCCATCGCATCAACCAGAGCCGGATCGTCAACAAGCACACGACCCAGTTCGCTCGCTTCGCCAGTCTGCTCGTCGGCAAGGAACGGCCAGTCGGCCAGATGCACGGATTCACCACCGGTCAGGCCACGCCACACGGCTTCCGCTTCCATCGGAGCAAGCGGTGCGATCACGCGCATGAATGCTTCAAGCACGGTGTACAGCGTGTTGAACGCGTTCGCATCCTCGTTCCAGAAACGGTCACGATTGTTGCGGATGTACCAGTTGGTGAGCATGTCGATGAAATCGGACACGGCTTCGCATGCGTCGGAAATCAGGAAGTCATCCAGCGAATGCTGCGTCTTCTCGATCAGTCGGCGGGTACGTGCCAGCAGATAACGATCCATTTCCGGCAGTGCGGCAACCTCATCGGCATGCAGCGCACGAGCATCGAACCCGGCACCATTATTGGCAGCGTTCGCATACAGGGTGAAGAAGTAGTACGAGCTCCACACCGGCAGCATGACCTGGCGAACGGTGTCACGAATGCCATCGGCAGTCACGATCAGATTACCGCCGCGCAGAATCGGCGAGCTCATGAGGAACCAACGCATGGCGTCAGAACCGAAATCGTTGAACACACCGTTCACGTCCGGGTAGTTGCGCAGATGCTTCGACATCTTCTGGCCGTCGGAGCCAAGCACGATGCCGTGGCAAATCACGTTCTTGAATGCCGGCTTGTCGAACAGTGCGGTCGCCATGATGTGCTGCACGTAGAACCAGCCACGGGTCTGGCCGATGTATTCCACGATGTAATCGCAAGGGAAATGCTGTTCGAACGTTTCCTTGTTCTCAAACGGGTAATGGTACTGGGCGAAGCTCATGGAACCGGATTCGAACCAGCAGTCCATCACGTCGGTGATGCGGTGCATGTGGCTCTTGCCGGTCGGATCGTCCGGGTTGACGCGGGTCAATTCGTCGATGTACGGGCGGTGCATGTTGACATTGCCGTCCTTATCGCGCGGATAGTCGCCGAAATCGGCCTTCAGCTCGTCCAGCGAACCGTACACGTCAACGCGCGGATACTTCGGATCATCAGACACCCACACCGGAATCGGCGAACCCCAGAAACGGTTGCGCGAGATCGACCAGTCGCGGGCATTGGCAAGCCACTTGCCAAACTGGCCGTCCTTCACATTGCCCGGAATCCAGTTAATCTCCTGGTTCAGTTCGAGCAGACGGTCCTTGATTTTGGTGACGGACACGAACCACGAGCTCACCGGCTTGTAGATGAGCGGCGTGGCGCAACGCCAGCAATGCGGGTAGGAGTGCACATAGCTCTTCTCCTGGAACAGGATCGCGCGATGCTCGGCCGGGATCTCGGCCAGCGGGCCGTCTCCGTTGCGCAGGTTGCGCAGGATCGGCTTGTTCGCGTCGAACACGTACATGCCCTCGTAATCGGGGCACTGCGCGGTGAAGCGGCAGCCATCGTCGAGCACGTCGGTGCTCTTGATGCCGTGCGCGTTCAGCGTGTTCATATCGTCCTCACCATAGGGAGCCTGGTGAACCAGGCCGGTACCCTCGACGGTGTCTACGTAGTCCGCGGTAAAGATTTGGTAGCCTTCGGACCCCGGCACGTTGCCCTCAGACTCGGCTTTGTCGCCAGCGAAGTACGGGAACACCGGCCAGTAACGCCAACCGGCCATCTCGGAGCCCTTGAGCTCGCGCACGACCTCGTAATCCTCGCCGAGCTCCTTCTCGTACTTGGAGAGCAGGGGCTTGCCGAAGTAGAACTTCTTGCCGGCGTACTTGCCCTGCGTCGGGCGCACCTCGACATAGTCAATGTCAGCGCCGACGACGATCGCGAAGTTGGTGGGCACGGTCCACGGCGTGGTGGTCCAGAAGACCGCGTAGGCGTCCTCCTCGTCGCGCAGCTTCACGGCCACCGACACGGTGGTGTCCTGACGATCCTGATACACGTCGGCGTCCATGCGCAGCTCGTGCGCCGAAAGCGGCGTCTGATCCTTCGGGCAGTACGGCAGCACGCGGTAGCCCTGGTACGCCAGGCCCTTCTCGTACAGCTGCTTGAACGCCCACATCACCGACTCCATGTACGGGATGTTCAGCGTCTTGTACCCGTGCTCGAAGTCGACCCAGCGGGCCTGACGATGCACGTAATCCTGCCATTCGTGCGTGTACTTCAGCACGGAGGCGCGGCAGGCGTCATTGAACTTGTCGATGCCCATCTTCTCGATCTGGTCGACCGAGTCGATGCCGAGCTCCTTCTGCGCCTCAAGCT
>OGOY01002001.1_pt1 | contig 19468 bp, 18 predicted proteins | sample 1552811 | NCBI WGS metagenome assembly OGOY01 (sample SAMEA2580132, study PRJEB22360) | human gut metagenome | biome: human gut; feature: human-associated habitat; material: faeces | place: Denmark | collected 2008/2010 | reverse complement strand
GGTGTTGCCGGTTTAGCCGGGGCAGCTTCTTTTTTGTCTCCGCAGGCGCTCAAAGCAAAAGCGGAAGCAACAGCAGCCACAGCTGCAACCAGTTTTAAAGACATCTTCACTGTCTTTCTCCTTTAAAGAAAGGTAAACAAAAAAATCATCAATGCGGGTTAAACGGCTTTCCGAGAGAAGCTGGCATGTTCAGACGGATCCAAGTCGGATTTCTCGAAATCAGCGCCAAAACGATAATCGTCGCCGCATAAGGCGCCATGGAAATAAACTGAGTCGGAACGGAAATTCCGATACTCTGAAGATTCATCTGCAGCATGGTCATGCCGCCGAACAAGTACGCGCCTAAGAACACTCTGAACGGACGCCAAGTACCGAAGGTCACCAGCGCCAGCGCAATCCAGCCTCTGCCAGCAATCATGCCTTCCACCCATAAGGGTGTATAGATGAGCGACAAATAAGCGCCGGAAAGCCCGATACAGGCTCCGCTGAAAGCCAGCGTCGCGCATCGAATCATCGGAACCGAGTATCCCAAAGCGTTTGCTGAAAACGGCGATTCTCCGACGGCCCTCACGACCAGCCCGGGCCTGGTCCTGAACAAGAAATACCAAACAGCCGGAATCATGAGCAAGGACAAATAAACGATCCAATGCTGGCTGAAAAATGCTTGTCCGAGGAGAGGGATCTGGTCTAAGAACGGAATGCCGTCAGCCGCTCTTTCAGGGAGCACGGCGCCTTGATAAGGAATGCCGATGTAGGCGGATAAGCCGCCGCCGAAAATCGCTACACCCAAGCCGGATGCCTGCTGATTGGCCCTTAAGCCCACAGCGAAGATGGCAAAGAACAGTGCAAACAAAATACCCACTGCAACGGCAGCAATAAATCCGACCGCAAAACTCCCGGTCTCAACCGTTGCCATGTAGCCTGCGATGGCCGCCATCAGCATGATGCCTTCGACGCCTAAGTTTAGGACGCCGGAGCGTTCGGCAACCAAAATTCCCAGCGCTGCAAGCAGCAGCGGCGTGCTTGCATTCATCGTCGTGGCAATTAAAGAAGCTGCAACACTCATGCGGCCCCCTTCGCGGAATTAAATCCGACCCACTTTAATTTGCAGAAAATCAGAGAATCACAAGCCATGATGCAGAAGAGCAAGAGACCTTGGAACACACCCGTCAAAGCAGCCGGCGTTCCGAGTCTGGACTGGGCTAGTTCACCGCCGAGGTAAAAGAGCGCCATGATGAAAGCTGCAGGAATGGTTCCGAGTGGTTTTAAGCGCCCCACAAAAGCCACAATAATCGCGGCAAAGCCGTATCCCGGGGAGATCTTGGGCGTGAGCTGTCCGATCGGACCGCAGATTTCGATCACACCGGCCAATCCGGCTAAAGCACCAGAAAGAAGCAGCACAAAATAAATAATGGCTCGATTGGAGAAGCCCGCGTAAGCAGCTGCCTTAGGCGCCATACCGGAAACGCGCACCTGGAAACCGATAAACATCTTCGACATGATGAGCCAGATGCCGAACAAGGCAAAGCAAACGAGAGCTCCACCCCAGTGCATTCGGGTACCCGGAATCATGATCGGGAGCGTGGCTGCCGTCTCAAACATCGGGCTTTGCGGGAATCCCAAGCCCTGAGGATCTCGCAGCGGGGACTGAACCGCCCAGGAAAGGAAAAGCTCGGCAATATAGACGAGCATCAGAGAAACTAAGATTTCATTGGCATTGCATTTGTCTTTGAGCCAGGCCACGATGCCGGCGTATAACGCACCGCCGACCATCGCAGCCAGGATGACCCAAATCATGTAGAGCTGAGAGGCTTCGGGGCTAGCCTGCAATGCAACCACGCCGCCGGCAAGCGCGCCGACAATTAATTGGCCTTCCGCACCGATGTTCCACACGTTTGCTCGGTAGCAAACTAATAGGCCCAATGCACAGAGAATGAGCGGCGTCATTTTTACGCCCAACTCTCCCCAGCCCCGCAGTGTGAGCAAAGGCTCGACAATAAACACGTACATGGAATGCATCGGATCTTTGCCCATCCCGGCAAAAATCAAGCATCCGATCAAAAGCGTCAAGAGAACCGCAATAAACGGAGACGCTGCAGAAAGAAAGCGGCTCGGACGCTGGCGGTTATAGAGTGCTAAAGGAAAATTCATCACTGCTCCTTCGCTTCAGGCCAAAGGCCGGACATCCATCGACCGATCTCTTCAACGCTGACATCTTTTGTTTTGACTTGAGGAGAAATTTTGCCTTCGCTCATCACAACCAATTCATCACAAATTTCAAACAGTTCGTCGAGTTCTTCACTGACCACTAAAATCGCGCTCCCGCCGCTCCTCTGACGGATTAAGGCATTGCGGATAAGCGTTGCGGCGCCCGCGTCCACACCCCAACTCGGCTGATTCAAAACCATCACCTTCGGGTTATGAAGCAGCTCTCGACCCACAATAAATTTCTGCAGATTTCCGCCGGAAAGGCTTTCAGCCGGAGCTTTGGGACCGCCGCAGCGGACATGGAATTTTTCAATAATCGAACGCGTAAAGCGCGCGATCATCTTGTTGCGCATAAAACCTTTGGCTAAGAACAAATTACTGGTCAGCAGCGTGTTGCTTTCCAAGGACATTTCCGGAACAGTCGCTTCACCCAAGCGCTGTTCGGGCACATAGCGCAGACCTAAAGCGCGTCTGTGTTTAACGCGAAGGTCTCCGGCAAAAGAGCCGACGATAGAAATACAGTTTTTGGGCAGCAGTACTTCGCCGCTGATTGCCTTCATAAGCTCTGCCTGGCCGTTTCCGGAGATACCGGCCACGCCGACGATTCGGCCGCAGGGAACGTTAATCTTGCCGTAGAGCGGGTAGCGGCTCTTAAAGCCAACCTCTTCACCTTGGAAACAGACTTCCAAACCGGGATGCGGTTTGATTTCCGGTCGAGGCATGATTTCAGGAAGGTCGCTGCCGATCATAAGCTTGGCGAGCTCCTGCTCGGTCATTTCCTGAGGATTGATGTTGGCTGCCACCTCACCGCTGCGAATCACCGTACAGTGTTTGGAAAGTTCCCGAATTTCATTGAGCTTATGCGTAATGAAGATGATGGAAACGCCTTCGGAAGACAGCTGGCGCAGGGTTTTAAAGAGGGCCTGTAGCGCGAGAGGAGAAAGAACCGAGGTCGGTTCATCAAGAATCAAAAGCTTCGGATTGGTTAATAGCGCGCGGAGAATTTCCACTCTTTGCCGCTCGCCCATGGAGAGATCATTAACAATCGCGTTCGGATCAACTTCGATGCCGTAATGGCGGCTTTTTTCAATAATCTCTTTTTCTAATTCTTTAGGATCTGTGCCTTTAGGCATTCCCAAAAGAATATTTTCTTTAGCAGTCAGTGTCTCAAACAAGACAAAGTGCTGAAACACCATCGCGATTCCGAGTTCGCGCGCGTCCGCAGGAGACGAGATATTAACTTTTCGTCCGTCAAAATAAATCTCGCCCTCATCGGGCGTGACAGATCCGAAGATAATCTTCATCAGGGTACTTTTGCCTGCTCCGTTTTCTCCGAGCACGGACAAAATTTCCCCCGGCATTACCTCAAGCGATATTGCGTCATTCGCAACGGTTGACCCGTATCGCTTGGTGACGTTTACCAATTTAAGTCTTGGAATCATTTGGAAGCCCTGATCGAAGGCCGTATTTTAACAAACGGTTGTACCTCATTCGGCCGATGGCGGTGGCTTTGCAACAAAAATTAAGGGAGGCCCTCGGCCCCCCTCTGCGAGTTCAAAAGATTAGTCGATGAATGTTGCTGCGAACAGTCCAATGACGACGACTGAGACAAGCGTCAGAACCGCACCGGCAGAAACCATCTGCATAATCTTGATGCGTCCGGTACTGAACACGATCGCATTCGGAGGCGTTCCGACCGGCATCATGAATGCGCAGGATGCAGACAGAGCCGTCACCATCAGCAGCTGCTCGGCAGGCACGCCCATCGGAACAGCCGCGGAAGCCAGGAGCGGCATGAGTGTTGCGGCAAGCGCCGTGTTGGACGTAAAGTTACTTGCCAGCATCACGAGCAAGCTCACACCGATGAGAATTGCCCAGCGCGGAAGTCCGGCTAGAATGCCTGCGTTTGCGCTGATAATCTGACCGCATTCCGTAATCTGCAGACCGGCAGCCATGGAAAGACCGCCGCCGAACAAGAGCAGAACGCCCCAGGGCAGCTCTTTCATATCCGACCAATCCAAAACCATATGGTCTCTGTTCACAGGGATACAGAACAGCACGATGGCGCAGATCATCGCAATTGCGGCGTCAGAGAGCGAAGCAAACGGCCTTGTGCCGCCGAAATCCAGACCTCTTAACACACCGCCGAAGGACCACAGAAGGATCGCAGAGCAGAAGACGATCAGAACGATCATTTCGCCCTTGCCGATCGGTCCTAATTTATTCAATTCGGACTGAACCCACTGAGCGCCGCCTTCGATTTCCTTCATGGTCTTACGGAAGAGAACCTTAGTCAGAAGGAACCAGCACAGCGGAAGCAGAATAAGTGTAAGCGGCATGCCATACTTCATCCAATGCGCAAGCGAAATCGGATCATTGAAGTTCTGCTCCATAAAACGCGCAAAAATGCCGTTAGGAGGCGAACCGATAATAGTGGCCATACCGCCGATAGAGGCACCATAGGCAACAGCAAGCAGCATGGCGACGCTGAAGTTTTCTTCTTCCTGATCGATCGGACCGCCGGCTTTTTTAGCTCGCACTAAGGAAAGAACGGCCATCGCAATCGGAACCATCATGGCCGCGGTTGCCGTGTTGGATACCCACATGGAAAGCACACCGCTCGCCAAGAGGAAACCGCCCACAATCGCAGGCGCCTTGGTACCTACGAGTTTTAATGTGGTTAAAGCAATGCGCTTATCCAGACGCCAGCGCTGAACGGCAATCGCCAGAATAAAACCGCCCATGAACAGGAAAATCGTACCTGATGCGTACGGCGCCATTGCCTGCGCAGGTTTAGCGATCCCTAATAGGGGAAAGAGCGGAATGGGAAGAAGCGAAGTCACCGGAATCGGAACCGGTTCAAAAAGCCACCAAAGGACCATCCAAACCACGACGGCCAAACAAGCTTTGGCGTGAGGATTAAAAGGAAGGACTTGGTTATGGATATCCGTATAAGTGTTCGGAAGTATCCAATAAATAATAAGGGCAATAATTGGTGCCCCTAAAAGAAAAAAGCGTTTCACGCCGGGCGGAAACGAACCGATTTCTGCTGCTGCCATAAGTTTCTCACTTGGTTAGGCTGATAATTTGTCGTAAGTGTATACCGCATCTATATAATACTTTCCAAAACGGACACAAAATCTTACAGGCTCTTATGGACAACACTACCCAAGAAGTTGAGGACTTTCTTCGTACACACAACATTCCGTTCAAAGCCTTGAATCACTTACCCATCACGACGTGTGAGGAAGGGTTAAAAATCGCAAAAGAGTTTGGTTCTACGTGCTGTAAGACGCTTTTAGTTAAGAATAAGAAACAATTTTTTCTCTTTGTGATACCGGGGGAAGAACGATTTAATGCCAAACAAGCGGCCGCATTTTTGAAAAGCAGTCACCTTTCTTTTGCCTCTCCCGAGGATTTGTCCCGACTCATGCACACCTTCCCGGGCGCCGTTTCTTTACTTGGTCTGATCTTTGATCAAAACAAAGAAATTTCGCTCTACATCGACAGCAGAATCTTGAACGCGGAACATATTGACTGCCACCCATGCACCAATGACCGAAGCCTCATCCTCTCGGTGAAAGATGTGCTGGAAAAGTTCCTGCCTTCTTTAGGCGTGTCTTATTTCGAATTCCAGTCGGGCTCTTTGAACGGCGAAAGTAAGTAAACACTGCGTCGTGTTCCTTTGATCGGCGGCAACTCTCTTCTCTGAAGCAGGAAATCCTCCCTCGTATCCTTGGTCTTGAGGATTTTTTCTTCTGACATGCCGTGAAGGTTAAATCCGAAATTGTCTTCTTCAAACTTTTCTTTGAGCATTTGAGCGAAATTCGCTCCGGCTACTGCTTTGTCAAAGAACTTAGAGGCGGACTGATTTAAGAAACGAACAAAGCCGTTTTCATCCACAATGGCCATCGGAGACGGCAGAAGGGTAATCAGCGCCTGCAGAAAGTCATACTGCTCCTTGAGAAGTTCAACTTCTTTCAAGGCATCTGATTCGCTCAATTCACTTAACGCTCCTTCTGATTTTTGGTGGGATTTCAATTTCACTAACAAACGACAGAAAGCTTTCTGAAGCTCAACGAGTTCTTCGGGATGATGGACTTTTTCCGCTTCAGTCGGAACGGCCTTGCCTTCTCTCACCTGCTCAATGAGTTTATTAACAGACTCGGTCAAGGGACGAACAGAGTAGGAAGCCAAAATAAACGTTACTAGCAAAAGGAAGAAGAAGATCAGGCTGTTTGTCGCCGCCATCGAGATGATTGCTGAGTCTCTATCCTCTTCCTTCTTAAAAACACCGACGTACCAGCCAAGCCCCGGTATCTCTCTGATCGCGCCGACTAAATCAGACGCATCGTTCCTGGATAAAACCTGAGCGTTTTCTTTATTTGCGACGAGTTCTTTTAAAACCTTGGAAGGAATCAAGGGTTCCGGAGAATTAACATGATCGGTCGCGTAGATAGGCGCACCCTTCTTGTCCAAGATATATACAGCGCTGTCCTGAATATCTAAGCCTGATACCACATCTTCGTACAGACTCTTTAAATCAAGAGCAGAGACTGCATAACCGATGATCTTTCCAGACTTGTTTATTGCCGGCGCACAAATATTCACAATGGGAACGTTTGCCGCACCGGTCGCCATAATGACGTCAGATATATAAACCGAGTCCCGATTGCGGATGTGACTCCAATGATCCCTATTTGTGTGAGACACGCCCTCATTACTTTCATTCCGTGCATTCTTAGGAGGCTCAAAAACGATGACGTCTCCATTCACATCACCGTAGTGGATGTTTAAGAAATACGGAACTTCCGTCAAAATGCTTTTTAGGATGGCTCGTAAGGCTGATTTGTCCTCTGTCCCATAGACTTGCAGTGTGCTTGCAGACATCACAACGAGGGTTTTCGCGGAATCAACTCTATTTTTAATATTGTTGGACAGTGCTAACGCATCTTCCACCAGGAGGAGATCATCTTTACGGATCTCCTGCTCAATCATCCGGTACTGAGAGTAGCTCAACACCAGCAGCGGCAAGGTAATTGTAAGAGCCAACAAATAGAAGATGTAATTTCTGAGACGCACAGGTCGCATTTATGTTCCTCGTCTTTTTCTGTTGGGTCGTCTTACCGGGGTGAGTCCTAATTATTCTAGCGAATTTTCGCTTTTTCCATCTTATGTATTTTCTTGAAAAATCGCCACCGCCTAGAAGCCGAAACTACCCAATCATTTTGGAGGAAAAGACAGCCAGCGATCCTCTGTAATTGAGAGACTGATTTCATTTAACACATTGGAGGACACTCTGGTATGTCTCATGCAAAAATCGGCCGCTTCAGCAAAAAGCAAATATTTGAATTACCCGACGGCACCCATCGATTAGAGCCTCATCTATACGTACGAGTTCGGGGCAACGGAAGATATCGAAATTATTTTTTTCGCTATCTCGATCCTAAAGGCCGCGTCTGCGATTTAGCACTCGGAAGCGCCAGTAAAAAGCCGTTATCGGAAGTGAAACAATTTGCCTTTCTATTAAAAACATCTCTTCAATTCAGCGGAAAGGCTTCTGCATTAATGGAAGCCAAACAGCACCCGGTTCTTTTTAAGGACTATGCACGGCGAGTCATCGAAATCTTAGCCTCGGTTCGATTATGGAAAAATCCGGCTCAAAAGCAGTCTTGGAGCTCTTCTATAAGCACTTATGCCTTTCCCGTCATTGGGGAAAAATTCATCGATGAAATCGACCGAAAAGACATCCTAAAAATACTTCGTCCCATATGGATAAACAAAACGATGACCGCCTCCCGTGTAAGGGGGAGGTTAGAGAAAATTTTCGCTTATGCGATCAATGAAAACCTATTTATCGGGAACAACCCAGCTTCCTGGAAAGGAAACCTCGACTTATTTCTTCCTCCCGCAAATAAATGCAATTCAACCCAGCATTTCAAATCTCTTTCCTTTACGGAATTAAAAGCCATCATTCCCAAACTACAACAAGAGAGTTCTATCGGGGCAAAAGCCCTGTTGTTCGGCGTTCTTACTGCAACCCGCACTGTTGAATTTACTCAAGCCCATTGGAGAGAGATAAGCTGGAAAGAGAAAGTTTGGCTTTGCCCTCCATCGCGTCGAAAAGACGGCAAAGAATTTCCGTTCAGAGTTCCGCTATCTCAGCAAGTCATCTCATTATTAAAGGAAATTAGAAAAGAATCGAAGGGAGAATTCATATTTTCTGTAGACGGAAAGACGCCGATACGTCGGGAAACGCCAAGGAAATTTTTGAGGACTGCATTAAATCAGGCGTGCACCATGCACGGAATGCGTTCGACCTTCAGAGATTGGTGCGCTGAAAACGATATTGACAATGAAGCAGCCGAGAAATCGCTCATGCACACCACCGGAACGCAAACAACTTTAGCTTATCAACGAAGCGATCTTTTGGATAGAAGACGAGTCGTGATGCAGCTTTGGGCTGATGCACTTTTTGACGAAAAAGCCAAAATACATAAAGCTGATTTGTTGTAAAACAACAACTCTATATTGATTACATATATTGTTTTTCATTGGAAACCGTTATTTTTGCGTAAATACAACAGATTTTGTTGCTTGCATGACTCGTTTTTATCAGAATGACGGTGCAGATAAATTCTTGCTAGGAATTTGAACTTTCTGCAAGTTTTATAACTTCAATTGGAGTACCACTCAAATGAAAAAAACACTTCTCGCTGCTGCTGTAATGGCTGCTTCCGGCGTTGCATTTGCTGCTTCTAACGTCACACTCTATGGAGTTGTCGATGCTTCTGTTGTCGTCGGAAAAGTTAAACATCAGGACACAACTGTCCAGTTGAAATCTGGGTTCCGTAATGGTTCTCGTTGGGGTATTAAAGGCGTAGAAGATCTCGGAAACGACTACGCTGTAGGGTTCATTCTTGAGCAGGGTTATAACGTTGACGACGGCACTACTGCAAATGGATGGAGCGGAGATAATTCCGGGGCCTTCAATCGTGAATCTAAGCTGTATGTCCAGGGTAATTTCGGTCAGATTGGCTTCGGTCGTTTGGGCTCTTTAGCCGGCGGCGCTCAGTCTAACAACCTCCTCACTGGTTGGGCTCTGGGTACGAGCTACGACGGCGGTTCTTGGACAGCTCTTGCGAAAGGCAACGGTCGTTTAAATAATGCTATCGCATATGTTTCTCCGGACTTCGCTGGCTTCAAGTTCAGCGCTATGTACTCCAACGGAACAAAGAAGGATGATGCTAAATGGTCTGACAATGTTCACTATTACGGTATTGGCGGACAGTACACTTTGGGCGGATTTAAGAACAGCCTTATTTTTGAAGCCGTTGATAACAAAGGTCAGACCAATTCCAACACAGCTTATTTAATTAATCTAGGTTTAGGGTATAACTTTGGCGCTATTACTCCGATGTTCGCCTACCAGTACAACTGGCAGAAAGACGGCGTCAAAGATAATGTCTTTGGTTTGTCGGCTTTAGCTCCTTTGGGTGGCGGTACAGCCAAGATCGGTGCTCGTTACCTGTTTGGCAAAAATGAAGGTACCTTAGCGGCCGGACAGTCTGATCGTCGTCGCGCATGGACCATTAACGGAGCTTATGAATATCCTCTGAGCAAGCGTACAACAACCTACGCATATGCTGGATACAATCACGGCTCTAAAGGGCTGAAAGCTGATATCACGGCTAACCAGAATATCAAACTGAATGGTTATCAGGTTGGTGTTGGTATGACCCACAACTTCTAATCCAAGCATAGAAGTTAAAGATAAATACAATTGAGTCGGGCTTCGCAGAAAACCAGCGGAGCCCGACTCTTTCTTATCCTTACTATTTGAAATAGAAAAGGGCCAAAACAAAACTCAGAATAAATGAGTTCTGCAATGGCCGTCTCAATAGCGATAAGTTCTGCTTTATTAGAAATTATGTGTCATACCAACAGAAAGAACGTATCCATCATGATTAGCTGTTTTTAAAGAGCTGTCAGCCTTCTTCAGATCTTTGAGTTTACTGGAAGAGCCGTCAGCCCAGCTAGCAAACCCCCAAAGGGTAGTGCGTTTGCTGAGGGGATACTCATAGGCAGCACTGATGGATAAAGAATTGTATTTATCTTCGCCTGTTGCATCTTTGAAATCTTTTGTCTCGTTTACCCAACAGGTATTTAACACCAGCTTTAACAACACCGCCAGCGACCGGAGCTGCTGCATACAATCCGAAAACGTGCTGTTTGTACTGTGTATCCTGCCAAGCATACTGGTAGGCAAACTGAGGAGTAATAGAACCTAGGTCGTAACCTAAACCAAGATTGATGTTGTAAGCGGTTTCTTTCTTACCGCCCTTGTTATCAGCAGCTTCAAAAAAAGTGTATTTCTATAATTAGCTAACTGATAAGCTAAACCCAAGCCGTAATAGTGGTCATTCTGTGCCCATTTTTTTGTGTCTGTTCCAGTGCCATTGGAGTACATTGCGTGAACTGTAAGGCCTGCAAAGGACGGAGAAACGTAGGCGATGGCATTGCTAACACGACCATTATTCTTCATGAAGAAGTGAGCGTGCCTTGGGTTTGATAACTCGTACCGAGGGCCTAGCCGGAGAGGATGCTATTAGACTGAGCACCATTCGCTAAAGAACCTAATCGGCCGAAACCAATCTGACCGAATCCACCGTTGATGTAGAGTTTGGTTTCACGAGAGAACCCACCACTGTATTTCTGACCGTTAGTTCCATCATCGGAGTTGAAGCCATTTTCAAGGATGAAACCTACTGCATATCCGTTGCCCAGTTCTTCTACGCCTTTAATACCCCAACGAGAACCATTAAGGAAGCCGGACTGCATATCGATAACATTCTTGCTGTCGGAAGCGACGCCGGATGCGGCCATTACAGCAGCAGCGATGAGTGTTTTTTTCATTTGAGTAGTACTCCAATTGAAGTTATAAAACTTACAGAAAGTTCAAATTGCTAGCAACAATCGGGGCTCAAATGAAAAAGGCCTCCCAAAGGAGGCCAGATGATTAATCACGGATTAAATCATGTTAGAAGTTGTGCTGTAAGCCTACGAAAAGCTGGTAGCCGGAATAATTCGGGGCTTTATCCATACCTACGCTTGAGGATTTGAAAAATTCCGTTTCTTTCCAGGCCTTGCCAGAATGAGCATAGCCTGCATAGGAATTGATCTTCGTACGCTTGCTTAAAGGGTATGCGTAACCAGCACCGATAGTAAAGACATTGTGTTTGTCTTCCTTGCCTGCGGCGGCTCCATCATCCTTACCGAATAGATAACGTGCACCAAGCATTGCTGTACCGCCAGCCACAGGAGCCTGGGCGCTCAGACCGAATTGATGGTCTTTGTTACCTTTGTCCTGCCATACATACTGGTACCCGAACATCGGAGTGATTGCGCCAAGATTCCATTCCAAACCATAGTTGATGCCATATTTGGCATTTCTATTAGAAGTCACTGGGAGATTTTTGTTCTGAGCTGCCTCAAAAATCAAGCTTGACTTGATTGCATCAGCCTGATATTTAACGCCAATACCATAGTAGTGACCGTTTTTAGACCACTTATCTAAGTCATTGCTTGTATTCCCAGTTCCGCTATTGGAATACATCGCGTGTACAGAGAAACCACCAAAAGCCGGCGTTGCGTAAGAAATAACATTATTCATGCGTTTTGCAACCCATGCATAGTTATTCCAAGAGGAAGCACCATAAGAAGTACCAAATACCCAACCTGTTCTGATAGCTCTGGATTGGGCAAAAGCTAGACCGCCCGTACGGCCAAAAGCTAAGGAACCATAGTTACCGTTCACATACAAAATTGACTCACGGCTAAAAGCTTGTGTGCTTTCTGCTTCAGCGCCGGTATCAGAGTCAAAACCCTGCTCAAGGATAAATCCTACTGTGTATCCATTTCCTAGATCTTCTACGCCTTTAATACCCCAGCGGTTTCCAGCAACGAAACCAGATTTAAGCTGAACATTGGTATCAAAATGTTTACCTTTCTGTACAACCACACCTTCTTCTAATACACCATAAAGAGTGACGTTAGAGGCAGCAAAAGCAACGCCGGAAGCAGCCATCACAGCCGCAGCGATAAGTGTTTTTTTCATTTGAGTAGTACTCCAATTGAAGTTATAAAACTTGCAGAAAGTTCAAATTCCTAGCAACAATCGAAGTTCAAATGAAAAAAGCCTCCCGAAGGAGGCCGAAATTCAAACTAATCTATTTAGATGATTAGAATTTGTGGACCAGGCCCGTGCCAACAGACCAGCCGTTGAATTTACCGTTTTCGACATCTTTGTAGAGCTTAGCTCCATCTGAGTATCCGGCAAAGCCGTAGAAGTAGGTGCGTTTGCTCAAAGGATATGTGTAACCAGCATCGATATTCCATGCTCTGTATTTCGTATCAGCGTCAAGGGCCTTAGCGACATTTTTGGCATCTCCATCGAGTTTACCAAGTAGATAACGAGCACCCAGTTTAGCCGTACCACCTGCTAAAGGAGCAGATGCACTCAGACCAAAAGCGTGCTGAGAATACATTTCAGATTCCCATGCATACTGGTAGATACCCATGGCAGTTACAACACCAAAATTGTATGTCCCGCCAGCGGTCACGCTATAAGCGGTTTTACGATCTTTGAATTCGGCTTTGTTTTTGTCCAAAGCTTCAAGTTCCTTGCCCTTGATTAGATCAAGGCCGAGAGTCTTAAGATAGGTGTTGAGACCTGTTCCGACTTTCTTCTCACCTCCGGTACCTTTTCCGTCAAGAGCTTCAAAGATTAAGGCTGCAGTAGCTGCTTTGTCGGCATATTTCAGACCTAAGCCGTAATAATGTCTATTATCAGACCATTTGTTTGCATCGTCCTCAGTACCGTTAGAGTACATAGCATGAACGGTGAAACCACCAAAAGAAGGGGATACGTACGCAATTGCATTATTCACACGGCTGTTGCTCTTACCAAAACTTGTCCAGCTTCCCTGATCTTCGTAGGATGTGCCAAAAGCCCAGCCAGTAAGAATATTATAGGAGCCAGCGCCACTAGCAAGGGAGCCGAAGCGACCAACACCTACCTGGCCGAAGCCACCGTCTACATAAAGACGTGTTTCACGACCAAAGCTCTTTCCTGCAGAATTAGAAGCGGTATCTGCACCTGTATCGCTATCAAAACCTTGTTCCAGCTGGAAACCTACAGCATACCCATTCCCAAGGTCTTCAACACCCTTAATACCCCAACGAGAGCCAGAGTCGAAACCACTCTTCATTTGAACTTTAGTTGTGTTGTGTTTAACTTTAGAAACTACGGCACCAGCGTCGATAACACCGTAAAGGGTAACGTTAGAAGCAGCAAATGCAACGCCGGAAGCGGCCATGACTGCAGCAGCGATAAGTGTTTTTTTCATTTGAGTAGTACTCCAATTGAAGTTGTAAAACTTGCAGAAAGTTCAAATTCCTAGCAACAATTGAAGCTCAAATGAAAAAGGCCTCCCGAGGGAGGCCAAGATCTAAACCATCCAGAATTTAGACTATTAGAAGGAATGGCAAAGGCCGAGATAAAGCTGATAACCGTTGTACTTAGTTTCGGCTGTGTCTTTCCAAGCCTTGCCGCCATCTGCATAGCCAGCGTAGGATTTGACGATAGTACGTTTGCTCAACGGATATTCGTAAGCAGCGCCAATCAACCAAGCATTGTGCTTGTCTTCTTCGTTAGCCTTGGCTTCGTCATTCTTGCCAAAGGTATAACGAGCACCAACCTTGACCGTACCACCAGCAACTGGAGCCTTAGCACTCAGACCGAACTGATGATCTTTATTTCCGTTGTCCTGCCAAACATATTGATAACCGAACATCGGAGTAATAGCTCCAAGATCCCACTCTAAACCATAGTTGATGCCGTACTTGGCGTTTCTATTGCCGGTAGCTGCAATATTCTTGTTCTGGGCAGCTTCAAAAATCAAGCTGGATTTAATTGCATTGGCTTGGTACTTAGCACCGATACCATAATAGTGACCATTTTCAGACCACTTCTTATCGTCATTGGCGAGTTCGTTGGAACCGCTGTTGGAATACATTGCATGAACGCTGAACCCAGAGAAGACAGGAGTAGCGTAGGAAACAACATTATTCATACGTTTTGCTACGAAATCGATAGCATTCCAAGCAGAAGAACCGTAGCCAGTTCCGAATACCCAGCCTGTACGAATGTTCTGAGACTGAGCAAAGGCCAGGCCACCGGTGCGGCCAAACGCTAAAGAGCCAAATCCGCCTTTGACATAAAGAATGGATTCACGGTTGAAGGCTTTGCCGGGAACACCCTCTTCTCCATTATCGGCTGTAAATCCCTGTTCAAGGATGAAACCAACGCTGTATCCGTTGCCGAGGTCTTCAACGCCCTTGATACCCCAACGGTTGCCGGAGTCAAAACCAGCCTTTAGGTCAACCATTGTATCTTTATGCTTGGCTTTGGAAACGACCACGCCTTCTTCAATAACGCCATAAAGAGTTACGTTAGAGGCGGCAAATGCGACGCCGGAAGCAGCCATTACAGCAGCAGCGATAAGTGTTTTTTTCATTTGAGTAGTACTCCAATTGAAGTTGTAAAACTTGCAGAAAGTTCAAATTCCTAGCAAGCCTTCCTACTCAAACGAAGACTATCCTCATCGACGTTGTATTCTCTACCCTAATCCTCCAAAATACCTTGTCAAAAATGCGACTGCCATTGGAACAGTGAATGAAGAAACAACTGTCGTAATGATCATTGCATTCGCGATAACAGCCTCAGCTGCATGAAATTGTCGGCACATCAAGTAAACATTAACACCCATAGGAAGGCAACCTAAAAATACAATCGCCGTCGTCTCAACCGGGCCTAATCCGATTAATAACGCCAAACAAAATATAAGCGTAGGATGAATGAATAATTTAATAGAGCTCAGTACAAAGCTCTTTCCTAACCCTTGGCCTATTCCGTATTCCGACAACCCCATCCCCACCACGATCAGGCTCAGTGCAGTTGCTGAGTTACCTATTAGACGGACAGGCTCGTCAACCACATAGGGGATGCTTAATCCCGTAAAGCTCCAGGCAACCCCGCAAAAAATGGCAATAATCAAGGGATTTTTGAAAACTGACGCTAGAGTTTTCAGAAAAGAGCGGATTGTGAGATGTCCCGACTGAAGAGAGAATTCAACCGCAATTGAAACCAAGGTCCACAACACCAAGGCGTTTAAAGACAATACCGCAGATACCGAAGGAGCGACTTTTTCTCCAAGCATCGCAATGGCTAGAGGGAGACCAAGAAGTCCGTTATTGGAGAAGACACATCCGGTACCGAAAATTGCAGTTTCTACCGGCTTCATTTTCAAAAGATATCCGGAAACAAATCGTCCGATAAAAAACAGAATGAAGCAGGCTCCGAAAAATGCGATCAACAGCCTTAGATCTGCATGGCTTTCTGTTAACGCAAGGTTAGACAGAAGACGGAACAACATCGCCGGAAGAGCAATATTAAAAGCAAACCTTGAAAGAACTGTGCTGGCGGTTTTATTAAATCCAAACCAGCGCGATAATGCGAACCCCAAGAAAATGAGCAGAAAAAGCGGCGAACTTTTTCCAAATTGAAGTAAAAATTGAGTAAATAAAGTTTGTTCCATGGGTGAGGTCTTAATAATTAATTTTCTTTCATCTTACGCCTACAGCCTTTAGCAGAGCCTATTCCTCAGGCTTTTTCTTAACGATCTCAATCATCGGATTCTTTTTATTTTTAACAATCGTTCTGAGCTGCATTAATCTGTTGACCTTTTTCTCTTGCCGAAACGATCCGATTTCTTTTGTTTGATTTGTTCGAAAACGTAGCATCTCTTCATCTGAATTTACGTTCATTTACTCTTAATTTTGTTCATCCGATTTCATTAAGTAGCCCTTAATTCAAATAGTTAAAGATCTAAACCAAGCTGAACTTTATCTACCAAGGATTTATTTGATGCTTCGTATTTCAATGAAAAAAACGGCCGCAGCCGCTGCCGTCACTTTCGCTTTTGTCGCCGGCTCTTTAGTCCAGACATCTCCGATTGCTCCGATAACCTCCGCTCACGCTCAGCAGGCGCAGCTGCCTGACTTCACCAAGCTTGTGGAGGACAACGGTAAAGCAGTCGTAAGTATTCAGGTTACTCAAAAAGCCGCTGTGCGTAAAAACGCAAACCCTTTCAAAGGAATGCCCAAAGACAAGCTCGATGAGCTCCGTCGTTTCGGATTCCCGTTCCCCTTCCCCGGACCGGATGGTTTTGAAGGTCGTATGCCAGAACGCAAAGGCCAAGGCTCCGGCTTCATTATTAGTCCGGACGGTCTGATTCTTACTAACCATCACGTTGTTGACGGCGCTGATGAAATCAAGGTCCATCTGACTGATGATCGTGAGTTCAATGCCAAAGTTATCGGCAGTGATGCCAAAACAGACGTTGCTGTCATTAAGATCGATGGGAAAGACCTTCCGTGCGTTAAGCTCGGCAACTCTAAAGATGTCAAAGTAGGCGAGTGGGTTGCTGCTATCGGCGCTCCCTTTGGTTTAGAGAACACAGTCACGAGCGGTATCGTCTCTGCTAAGAGCCGTAACCTCCCAAGTGATCAGTTTGTCCCGTTCATTCAGACTGACGCCGCCGTCAACCCGGGCAACTCCGGAGGTCCTCTTTTCAATATGAAGGGAGAAGTCATCGGCATTAACTCTCAGATCTTCTCTACTTCCGGCGGCTTTATGGGCTTGTCCTTCGCTGTTCCTATTGATCTGGCGCTTCAGATTAAAGACGAACTCGTCAAACACGGTAAAGTAAACCGCGGCCGTTTGGGTGTAATGATCCAAACAATGAGTCCGGAGTTGGCAAAATCTTTCGGCCTTGAGAAAAACAAAGGCGCTTTGATCGCTCAGATCCAAAAAGGCTCCGCAGCTGAGAAAGCCGGCCTGCAGGAAGGAGATATCGTCATCCTCTTCGACGGAAAGGGCATTGATAATGCTGCAGACCTCTCTCGTGCAGTCGCTTCTGCTCGCCCGGATACCGAGCACAACGTAAAAGTTCTTCGTGAAGGCAAAGAAGCTGAAGTAAAGGTCAAACTTGACGCAGCTGCCGATACTTCAGTTGCTAAAGGCAAAGCCGCTGAAGAAGCTCGCGGTCGTTTAGGCGTAACCGTCCGCGGTTTGAATGACGAAGAGAAGAAAAAATACGGTGACGGTCTCGTTGTCGTCGAATCTCATGGTCCTGCTTCCGAGGCCGGAATCAAAGAAGGTGATGTCCTCTTATCCGTAGGCGGCAAGAAGATTCGCTCCTTCGAACAGTTCAAAGATGCTGTGAATGCTGCTGACAAGACACTAGCTCTTCAAGTTGCTCGTGACGGAAGCAGAACATTCCTGGCCGTAAAACTTGATCCGAAAGACAAAAAAGAAGAGAAGAAATAATCTTTTGATTTAATTCATCTAAGCTCGGCTTCCGCAACAGCGGTTGTCGAGCTTTTTGTTTTAGGATTTCTTGGAACGAGACTATTTTGTTCGGTAGTCACAATTAATTATGTGAAAAAGACCACAAAATCACCGCAACAATGCGGTATAGGATTGGTCAAAAATAGGTATCAATCATTAGATTTATACTTAAAAATCAATAAGTACAGTAAAAATCCCTATAAGAAACTATTGTCTTAACTATCCTCAGTCCCTACAATGCATTTGTACGTTTTTAAAACTTAGACTCCTTTTAAGCCGAATTCGACGTCTTGATCGGAAAGCTACAAGTTTCCAAGACGAATTGAGGAACAACGCCTCCGTAATTAGGATGGAAGAATTTATGTTGGACTATTTAAGAGAAGAATTCGCCGCTTACAGTAACGAACTGATCATTATTGGCGTTTTAATTATCGCCTTTGTCAGTTTCTATTCTCGTTTCTTTCTGAAAAGCAGCAAAAAGAAAAACACAACTAACCGTTAACAGCAAGGCCGCAGAGCGCGGCCTCATTTGTATCTATGTTCTGTTTATTTTGGCACGGACGATACTAGAGTCAGCCACAATTCTGAGAAACCCGTCCAAAAAATCTGCACACCTAAACACACCAAAATAAATGAGAAAATGCGTCCGATTGCATCCGAGCCACTTGGTCCCAATATCTCGGTAATACGATCAGCGTAACGGAAGCATAACCAAACAATCAGAGCATTCGCCAAAGCTGCAGCAAAGGCTCCGATCACATTAGGAATGGTGAAATTCATTGATGTACCGATAGCTGTTGTCACGGCAATGGCGCCCGGTCCTAAAGTGAGCGGCATCGTAAACGGATAAAAAGCAAGCTTCATCCAATCCTGATCGGTTCTCGGCTTATGAGCTCCGGCAGTTGACTCAACTTCCTCCTCCCCTTCACTAGAAGAAGAAGTATTATTCAAAGCCAACCATCCGGCAGAAAAAAGAATCAGGCCGCCAGCGACTCGAAGAACTCCGAGAGAAATCCCAAAAAAGCTCAGAACAAAAGAGCCGGCGCACAGGGTCACCAGCGCCATGATCAGAAAGTAAATACATACTTTATTGGATAAGGTCATGCGCTGAGCGCGGGTTGCTCCCGAGGTTATCGTCAGGAAAAACATCGCCGCCCCGATAGGATTAACCACCGTCACTAAAGACGTAAAAACATAAAGAAAGGTACTCAGGAATGAGGAAAGCATTTTGTGCTTATAGTATTTGGATAAGGATGCTGAATTTTATAGCAGAACAGTATTTCCTGAGAAGCCTCTTACCCAGAAATCAGATAGAAGACAAAAACAACCAAAGAAAAAAGGACGGTCAACCCGTCCCTATCTCTCGGTGTTCATAAGACTATCTCGACTTTTTCATGGCCTCTGCCATCAAACGATTACGAACCATTCTGCAAGCGCAGATTTCAATCATTTTTCTCAAAACTTTTTTCATATCTCTCCCTCCTTGATAAGAATAATAACCCATAAACATAGTATTAACCCTAATCTATCTCAAAATGAGACTGATTAGTTTCCTGGGGATTCTAGTTATGACTGGAAATGTGAATAAGTTTTCAAGAGGCCAATTCTCCATTTGTTTTAATTCTCATCAATTTCAACTGTGAACATGTTCACACGGAAGAAATAAGCAGATAAAACAAAACCTCTTGAACGGTTAGGTCCAAGAGGTTTGTCTTTTATGGAGGGCCCGGAGGCTACCTACTTTCGCAAGAAATACAACTCACTATCATCGGCGTGGAGGCGTTTCAC
>OGOY01001991.1_pt1 | contig 19585 bp, 13 predicted proteins | sample 1552811 | NCBI WGS metagenome assembly OGOY01 (sample SAMEA2580132, study PRJEB22360) | human gut metagenome | biome: human gut; feature: human-associated habitat; material: faeces | place: Denmark | collected 2008/2010 | reverse complement strand
TGGTATCGACACCGCGTACGCGGCTCAGATCGGCCGCCTCGCCCTCAAGACCCCACAGGCCGGCGAGCGCGATGATCTCGGAGGCGTTGCCGCGCACGATGGCGGGCTTGTACTGCTTGAGCTCGTTTACCAACTGGGTGCGCAGGCTACCGATGCCCAGGCCCACCGGATCGAGCACCCAGGGCTTGCCGGCGTCATGTGCCGCCTTGGCCGCGCGGGGAATCGTCTGCTCGTAGATGGGGAAGAGCGTGCCCATATTGAGATAGATGGCGCCGCCGCCGGCAACGAGTGCCTCGCCCTCGTCGGGCAGATAGACCATAGCGGCCGAACCGCCCACGGCGAGCTGCGCGTTGGCGACAAAGTCGATCGTCACCGTGTTGGTGATGGAACCGGCCATCGGATTGGTGGCGCGAATCTCCTCCACGGCCTTGACCATATGTTGCTTAAGCTGTTCCGAATCAATCACTGCACATGCCTCCTTGGCATAGAAAAGGGGCGCTGTGCATAGACAGCGCCCCTGTAAAGGCGGCATGCTCCCTACGCCAGCATTAACTGACAGGTTCAAAGGATTGGGCCCATTGCCCTCTCAGCCTTGTGGTTTGCACCGCCGGCACTCCCGCATCGAATCTGTTGTTCCCTATACTAGCGCACCGTTACAATGGATACGGTGAAAATGACTGGGGGACTCTATGATCAAACTTGTGCTGACCGATATGGACGATACGCTGATTCCAGCCGGGCATGACGGCGCCAGCGACTACGCCATTGAGGGTATTCATGCCATGCAGGTGGCGGGTCTGCACTTTGGGCCGGTTTCGGGTCGTCAGCCGTCCGCGATGGGCTGGATGTTCAAAAACCGTTCCGAGTGTTTTTCGACCGGTGCGTTCTGTAACGGCCAGGTGATGTTTGTCGACGGCGAAGTAGTCGCCTCGCGCGCAATCGACAACGATGCTCTGATGCGTTTGGCCGACTATCTGGAGCAAGAGACCAACGATACATTTCTAAAAGTCTACAGCCTGGGCGATGACTTTTGGGGCAACGATGCCTATTGCGTGACGAGCAATCCCGAGCGTGTGCGTCGCGCTATGGAGTCGGGCGGCAATGCGTGGCTCAAAGGCGAAGAGGCCCCGTGCCGTCCCGTCGTCGATGACGCGCCGGTGTTTAAGGCGAATATCTGGAGTGCCCGTTCGCGTGAGGAGCTCGCGGAGCTACGCGAGCGCGTTGCCGCTGAGGTGCCGGAACTCTCGCTCGTGTTTCCCAACAACCGAGTGCGCCTGTTCGACATCCTTCCGGATGGTTGGGACAAGGGCTGCGCTGCACTGGAGCTGGCGCGCGCTTTGGGCCTGACGCCCGACGAGGTGGCCGTATTTGGCGATTCCGATAACGATCTGCCCATGATCGATGCCGTTCCCAACTCCGTTGCAGTCGCCAATGCCAACGAGGCCGTCACGGCTGCCGCACGCTGGCATATCGGCGCTGCGGCAGATGATGCGGTTGCCGGGGTTCTGCATCAGATTGCCGCCTGCGCCACGACGGGGGAGATGCCGTCGTTTATGCGTCAGGAGGGTGCAGCCGACGCGAATCTCGCGAACAGCTAAGGAGACAGCCATGAAGCTCCAGCAGCTCAGATATGTCGTCAAAGTTGCCGAATGCGGCAGCATTACCGAGGCCTCGCGCCGTCTCTTTGTGTCGCAGCCTTCGATTACCGCGTCGATTCGCGATCTCGAAAACGAGATGGGTGTGCACATCTTTGAGCGTGCCAACAAGGGCGTCATTGTGTCCGAGGAAGGTGAGACCTTCTTGGGCTACGCGCGCCAGGTACTCGACCAGGCCGACCTGCTCGAGGGCAAGTACAAGGGCGCATCCGAGCAGGTGCCGCACTTTAGTGTGAGCTGCCAGCATTATTCCTTTGCCGTCAACGCGTTTGTCGACGTGATCCGCGAGTTCGATGCCGCGCGTTACGACTTCACCCTGCGCGAGGAGCAGACTCACGAGATTATCGAGGATGTCGCGCATATGAAAAGCGAACTGGGCATCCTGTACTTATCCGAGCATAACCGCGAGGTCATCGAGCGCATGCTGGTGGCCAACGAGCTCGTGTTCGAAGGACTCTTCTGCGCCACGCCGCATGTCTTCGTCTGCGCCGACCATCCGCTGGCGGACCGCTCCAGCGTGACGCTCGAGAATCTGGAAGACTACCCGTTCCTGTCCTACGAGCAGGGCAGCTACAACTCGTTTTACTATTCCGAGGAGCTGACCTCGACATTCGAGCGTCGCAAAAATATCCGCGTGCGCGACCGTGCGACGTTGTTCAATTTGGCCATGGGCCTCAACGGCTACACGGTATGCTCGGGCGTGATCAGCCACGAGCTCAACGGCCCCGGCATTATCTCGATTCCGCTCGACGTGGACGAGTACATGGAGATTGGCATCATCACGCGCAAGAACACGACGCTCACGCGCTACGGCCGGGCCTATATCGACGCGATTCGTCAGCATATCTAGGGTGCTGTGCTCCGCACGGTTCAAGTCTCTTTATGGCAGTCCAGACTGATATAGGAAGCATCTATATCAAACTGTTATAAACGTATATTTTACGATGGTCATATGAGCGCTCATACTCTGTCCCAGTAAAGCAACCAATGCAAAGGGAGATATCTATGAGCACTTCGATTCAACCGAACGCGCCGTTTCGCGCCGATATCGTCGGCAGCTTTCTTCGTCCGCAGGCTGTAAAGGACGCCCGTGCCGCCTATGTCGCGGGTAAACTCGACGCTTCCGGCCTTAAGGCCGTCGAGGATGAGGCCATTCGCGACCTGGTGGACAAGCAAAAGTCCGCTGGCCTGCAGGTGATTACCGATGGCGAGTTTCGCCGCAGTTACTGGCACCTCGACTTTATGTGGGGGCTCAACGGCATTGAACGCCGTACCTCGCGTACGGGCTATATGTTCCACGACGAGGAGACCACAGCCGACACCGCCGTGGTAACCGGCCCCATTAGCGGCGAGAACCATCCGTTCGTCGAGCACTTTAAATTTGTCAAGGTGCTCGAGGGGGAGGGCCAGGTCGCGCGGCAAACCATTCCGGCGCCGATCCAGACGTTCTCCGAAGTCACGCTCGACCGCTGCGACGGCCAGCAGGAGAGCCTGCGCGCTGTCTATAAGACCGATGAGGAACTTGCCGACGCCATCGCAGCCGCTTATCGCACGGTGATCGCCGACCTGTACGCAGCAGGCTGCCGCAACATCCAGTTTGATGACTGCACCTGGGGCATCTACTGCGACACCGATTTTGTCGCCAAAACCGGCATGAGCCCGGTCGACCTGCAAAAGGTAAGCGAGCTGGGCGTGGCGCTCAACAATGCCGCCATCGCGGACAAGCCCGACGATCTGGTCATCAACACGCATGTGTGCCGCGGCAACTACCACTCCACCTATGCCTTCGAGGGCGGCTATGACCCCATCGCGCCGTACCTGTTCGCAAACGAGGATGTCGATGCATTTTACCTGGAGTTCGATACGCCGCGCGCCGGCGGTTTTGAGCCGCTCAAGTACGTTGCCCCGGGCAAGAAGGTCGTGCTGGGCTTGGTAACCACCAAGGCGGCAGAGCTCGAGAACGAGGATGTTATCGTCGAGCGCATCCGTGAAGCCGCAAAGTACGTGCCGCTCGAGAACCTGTATCTGTCGCCTCAGTGCGGCTTTGCCAGCTGCGAGATTGGCAACAAGCTGACCGAGGATGAGCAATGGGCAAAGATCGCGCTGGTCAAGCGCATTGCCGAGCGCGTTTGGAAATAGCGCTAGTGTTTGCAGGTGGCGGCGCGTGCGAGGCATAGTGTATCGCGTACAATGGTTCGGATCGTATCGTTCGGGCAGGTTATCCGATATGCCTGATCGCCCTTCCATTCGAAAGGACATCCATGTCCCAGTCCTCGACGCCCGCCGTCAGCGATGCCATCTACGACGCATCGTCGCTCGGCCGCCCGCGCATGTTTCTGCTCGGCCTACAGCACCTGTTTGCCATGTTTGGCGCCACCGTGCTGGTGCCCGTGCTCACCGGCCTCTCGGTATCGGCAACGCTTTTGTTTGCCGGCTTGGGCACGCTGCTGTTCCACTTCCTGTCGCGCGGTAAGGTGCCGGCATTTTTGGGCTCATCGTTTGCCTTTATTGCCGGTTATGCCGCAATCGCGCCCAACGGCGAGACCGAGCTTTTGCCCTACGCCTGCCTGGGCGTAGCTTGTGCCGGTCTGCTCTATCCGGTGCTGGCGGCGTTCTTCCGCGCGTTTGGCGCCAAGCGTGTCATGCGTTTCTTTCCGCCGGTGGTGACTGGCCCCATCGTCATTTCCATCGGCTTGATCCTGGCAAGTTCCGCTATTGCTAACTGCCAGACCAACTGGCTTGTGGCTGTCATTGGCGTTGCCGTTATCGTCATCTGCAACATCTGGGGCCGTGGCATGGTCAAGATCGTGCCGATTTTGCTGGGCGTTGTGGTGAGCTATGCCGTTGCGGCTGCGCTCGGCGAGGTTGATTTCTCGGGCGTTGCCGCCGCTCCGTGGGTCGGTCTGCCCATCGTGTGGGACAACACCGTGTTTGCACTCTTTGGGCCGCAGTTCGATAGCAGTCTTGCCACGACGGCCGTCATCACCATCATGCCGCTGGCCTTCGCGACCATGATCGAGCATATCGGCGATATCTCTGCTATCGGTTCGACTTGCGAGTGCAACTACATTGCCGATCCCGGTCTGCATCGCACGCTGCTCGGCGACGGCCTTGCCACGATTCTGGCTTCGCTCTTTGGCGCTCCGGCCAACACTACGTATGGTGAGAACACCGGCGTGCTCGCCCTGACGCGCGTGTTCGACCCGCGCGTAATTCGAATTGCCGCGTGTTGCGCCATCGTGCTTTCGTTCTGCCCCAAGTTCGCGGCTGTCATTGCGGCCATGCCGGCGTGTGTGATCGGCGGTGTGTCGCTCGTGCTCTACGGCATGATCAGCGCTGTGGGCGTCCGCAACCTCATCGAGAACCAGGTCGATTTCCAGAACAACCGCAACGTGCTGGTTGCCGCGCTGGTGCTCGTGCTTTCGCTCGGCATCGCGTACAGCACCGCCGGCGCCATCGTGTTGGAGCTCGGCGGCGTGACGATTTCGCTGTCCGGCATTGCCGTGGGCTCACTGGTGGGCATTGTGCTCAACGCCATCCTGCCGGGTAACGACTTTGAGTTTGATGTCTCCGAGCTTGAGGAGGCTGCTGAGTAGCAGCTGCGTTCAGCTAAAACAAGATATGGTGCCCATGCGTATATGCGTGTGGGCACCATTTTTAATGTGTCAGTATCCAGTGGATGCCGCGGGCCATGCGTAAGTCGGTTTGGGCAAAGTGATTGCCGGGGTTGAGCTCCAGCGTTGTTGGAATGCCGCGCTCGACGAGCAACGCTTCCATCGCGCGTGTGTCGTCGAGTACATGCCGCATCATGCGGTTGGGCGTCTTGGTTTCCTTTTTGCCGAGTGACAGGTAGACGGCTTGCGGGCTGCCGGCAAAAGGGGCCGTGCTGGCACGGTCGACAAAGTCGGGAAACCATAGCGACCCCGATGCGCTCGCGGCGCGGTCAAAGGCGTCGGTTTGCCAGAGGGACCAGAGTGCGAAGAGGCCCGCGAGCGAGTAACCGGCAATGCCGCGCCGGGTGGGCGGCTGAGGAAGCGACGACTCGACCTGGGGGATTATCTGATTCAGCAGCTCATCAAGAAAATCGGCAGCTTGGCCGCCGAAAGGCTCGGCATCGCGTACGGTCCCGTCGCATGCCCAGGGGCTCAGCTCGCGATTCCAATCGAGCCCGCCAATGGTGACGAGGGCGAATGGCGGACAGTCGAGCTCTCGGCAACACTTATAAACCTCGCTGCCGTCGCCCACGACCACAGGAAGGTAGATGACAGGCGCGCTTTCCGTATGATTCGAATAAACGGTTATCTGCTTTTGATGCGCTTCCATGACGGGCTTCTCTCAGTGTTGTGATATCGGCAGCCCCAATTGTCGCACGCCAGCGTATGCCGGTTGGGCTAGACCAAAGACAATCTCGTGCATCCCCTGCGGACGCATATGGAAAACGCCACCGCCGGAGGGGAGCTCGGCGGTGGCGTTGTTAAACGGTGCTGGGGCTCGGGGCCTTCGCGGGAGCTGCCATGTGCGCAGAGGCGTCTAAGAACGCTTACGGCTCGCCATGGTGCCTGCGGCGATAGCGGCTGTTCCCGCAAGGACGGTTGCCACGATGGCCGCACCCGAGGTGTCGCCGGTTGCCGCGAGCACGCCGGTAGTCTTGGCTTTCGTGGTTGAAGCCGCAACGGCCTTGGTCGGCTTTGAGCCCTCAGGCTTGGGGTTCTGCTTGGACTCCGCGGGCTTGCTTTCTGCGGGCTTGGTCTCGTCGGGCTTGGGGTCTTCCGGCTTGGCTACCTCGGGAGGTGCGATGGTCGTACTTTTGGCGACTGCTTTGATATAGAGGGAGTCGACCGTGGCGTCGCCCGTGCCGATGGCTTGGCCTGCCTCGTAGATGCCGTCACGGAGCTTGCGATAGTCAATGATCTTGCCGCCTTCGGGCGTCTGGATGGCGGCGTTCTCAATCTTGATGGTGCCGATTGTCTTGCCGTCAGCGCTCATGGCACGGGCAAAGATTGCCGCTGTATCTCCTTCGGCCGTTACCTTGCTGCGGATGATCGAGATGACTGCGGGTGTGACGCCCTCGCTGGTCTGGGCGATGATGCCGATGTTCTCGCCTTGGGGTTCGCGCCTCGTCTCGCCATCTTGGTTTTCGCTGTAGGGGATGGGGCCGTCGCCGTTCTCGACATAGCGGGCTATGGCCTTGACAACGGAGTCGCTGATGTAGATGTGGCCGCCCTTCTCGTTGGGTCGATCGTTTCTGGTGGAGAATGCAGCCGAAACCTCGCCTTCCGCAAACGCGTCCACGGTGGAGCCGTTCTTGACGACGATGTCGTCCTGGTAGGTGAAGAGGGCGTTGGCGCCACCGTATCTGCCTTTACTTGCACGGACCGTCACGTTTGCATGATCGAGGGTGATGCCCTTGTGGGCATAGACGCCATATTCAACACCGTTTACGTTGAGGGAGGCGTTTGTGGCTGCGAGGCTGCCCTTGGCCTCGACGGCAGCGTCTTTCTCGGAGCTTGCCTTGACCTGGCCGCCGTCCGAGATGTTGATATTGCCGCCGCTCCAAAGGGCCTCACCATCGGCTGAGCTTGCCTCGACCGTCCCGCCACCCTTGATGGTGAGGTTCTTGTCGGCTCCAATACCCTTGTCCTTGGTAGCCCTGGCGGTGACGGCTCCGCTGTCGTCAATCGTGATATTGCCGTTTGCCCTGATGCCATCCGATGCACCCGTGGCGTTGACGTTGCCCGAACCTTTGATAGCGAGATCACCTCCGGCATTGATGGCATCAAACCCAGTGCTCGTGGCGTTGACGGATCCGGCTCCGTCGATGTTGATATTACCCGTGGAGAGGATAGCGTCCTCAGTAGATGTCACGCTGAGCGTGCCGCCCTCGTCGCCTTGGATATTGAGCTCGGCATTCTCGTTAGTGCCATGAGAAACGTTGATGCTTTCGATCCATTCGGCAGTGACGATGTTGGTTCCCGAGTAATTCACGTTGAGCTTGCCTGCGGCCTGGATCTCGCCGCCGTTATAGTTGTTGAGCTTCAAGTCGTCGGCGCCGTCCCACGACCAGGTACCGGCCTCGTCGCTCGCCGCGGTGTTGTACTTGTTGCCGCCGACCTTGACCCATTCCGCTGCGATCGAGACGCTCGGCATGAGCAGCGAGCTCACCGTGAGCGCGCACACGGCGCCCACGACGATGCGGCGCGTCACGCGGCGCCAGCTGCCGTGCGCGAGTCCTATGCGATGGCGAACGTCGGGTTCGGCAACATGGGTTCCGGCGGTAGTGTCATTGCGTTTGGGGGTCGTGAACAAGGCTGCCATGGTTGCTCCCGTTCTCATAGGGCCTATACGACTAGATTCAGCGTATCTGCTGGATGTTGCCGGCGGTAGTGCCGTTTGGAGGGCAAAATGGCCAAAATTGGGGAGAAATAGGCCGCACGCCGGCGCAGGGACCGGCGCTAAAAGAAAAGCGCGGGGCCGCATGGCGACTCCGCGCTTTATTGTTCAGCTTTTGCAGCCTTGCCCTTACGCTACGAAGAAGTAGACGAGGAAGGCAAGGGCCGCGATCCACCCGTCCCGTGCGAAAAAGTGTTTACGAGCGCTTGCGGCTCACCACGGCGCCCGCGGCGATGGCGGCTGTCCCCGCAAGGGCGGCTGCCACGATGGCTGCGCTCGAGGCGTCGCCGGTTGCTGCGAGTTTGCCGGCGATTTTGGCTCCCGTGGCTGCAACTGCAACGGTCTTGGTCGTCTTCGTGCCCTCGGACTTGGAACCCTCGGGCTTGGTCTCGCCTGGCTTCTCCTCGGGTTTGATCTCCTCGGGAGGCGCGATGACCGTGCTCTTGGCGACGGCTTCGTTATAGGGGGAGTCGATCACAGCGTCGCCCGTGCCGATGGTTTGACCCACCACGTAGAAGATGCCGTCATCGAGTTCTTCCTTGTTGCGATAGCCAATGATCTTGCCGCCTGTGGGCGTCTGGATGGGAGCGCCTTCGATCTCGATGGTGCCGATTGTCTCGCCGTCCGCGCTCACGGCAAGGGCGAAGATTGCCGCCGTGTCTCCCTCAGCTGTGACCTTACTGCGGACAATCGAGATGGTCGCGGGCGTGATGCCCTCCTTGGTCCGGGCAAAGATGCCGATGTTCACGCCCCTATGCTCGGGAATGACCGCGCCGCTTTGGTCGTTGCTGTAGTGATCGGGGCCGTCGCTACCGGACTCGACATAGCGGGCTATAGCCTTGACAACGGAGTCACTAATGTAGATGTGACCACCCGCTTCGTTGGGGTAGTAGTTTCTGGTGGAGATTGCGGTCGAGAACTGGCCTTCTGCGAACGCATCCACGATCGAGCCGTTCTTGATGACGATGTCGTCCTCGTCGGTGAAGAGGGCGCTGGCTTCATCGTTCCCTGCGCTTGCACGGACCGTTACGGTTGCGCCATCGAACGTGATGCCCTTGTAGACATAGATGCCATACCCAACGCCACTTGCGTTGAGGGAAGCGTTCGTGACCGTGAGGCTGTTTTTACCGTCGATGGCGGCGTCTTCCTCGGAGCTTGCCTTGACCTGGCTGCCACCCGAGATCTCGATGTTGCCGTCGGCCCAAATCGCATTGTCTTTGATAGAGCTTGCCTCTACCTTGCCGCCGCCCTTTATGATGAGGTTCTCGTTAGCATCGATACCCTGATCCTCGGTGGCCTTGGCGGTGACGGTTCCGCTGTTGTCGATCGTGATGTTGCCGTCGGCCCTGATGCCATCCGAATCGCCCGTGGCGTTAACGTTTCCCGAGCCCTTGATGGTGACATCGCCCCCGGCATCGATGGCATCGTGCTCGGTGCTCGTGGCGTTGACAGTGCCAGCGCCGTCGATGTTGATGCTGCCGGCGGAAGTGATGGCGTCACGAAAAGATGTCACGTTGAGCGTGCTGGACGCGTCGCCCTGAATATTAAGCTCGGCGTTCTCGTTCGCGCCATCCTTAACCTTGATGCCGCGGCCATCGCCGTTAGTGACGATGTTGTTGCCCTCGTAGCTCACGTTGAGCTTGCCCGCTGCCTCGATCGCGCCGGCGTTATAGCCGTTGAGCTTCATGTCGTCGGCGCCGTCCCAGGCCCAGGTGCCGGCCTCGTCGCCTGCTGCAGTGTTGTACTGAGTGCCGCCGACGTTGACCCACTTGGCCGCGAGCGAGACGCTCGGCATGAGCAGCGAGCTCACCGTAAGCGCGCAGGCCAGGCCGCAGACGATGCGGCGCGTCACGCGGCGCCAGCTGCCGTGTGTGAGCAGCGTGAGACGGCACACGTCGGGCTCGACAAAATGGGCTCCAGAGGTTTTGTCATTGCGCTTGGGGGTCGTGAACAAGGCGGCCATGGTTGCTCCCATCCTCATAGGGCCTATGCGATTACGCCCAGCATATCTGCAGGATGTAGCCGGTGGTAGTGCCGTTTGGAGGGCAAAATGTCCAAAACTTGGGAAGCAATACATCGCGCGTCTGTGCGTTGCCTGGCTTTAAAAGCAAAGCGCGGAGCCGCTCGATGCGACTCCGCGCTTTGGTGTTCTGCTTTGGCAGCTTTGCCGTTACGCTACAAAGAAGTAGACGAGGAAGGCAAGGGCTGCGATCCACATAAGAGGCTTGATCTTGGAGGCCTCGCCCTTAAAGAGCGCGACGATCACGTAGGCGATGAAGCCCAGGCCAATGCCGGCAGAGATGGAGTAGGTGAAGGGCACGCCGGCGACAATCATGAACGCCGGGAAACCCTGCGACACGTCGGACCAGTCGATCTCGGAGGCTTCGCTCATCATGAGGTAGCCGACGTAGACCAGAGCACCGCAGGTGGCGGCGCTGGAAACGATGGTGACGATGGGGGAGAAGAACGCGGCGAGAATGAACAGCACGCCGGTGGTGACGGAGGTGAGGCCCGTGCGGCCACCGTCGGCAGCGCCAGAGGTGGACTCGACGAAGGTGGTGATGGAGGAGACGCCCATGAAACCGCCCACAGCAGCGGCGGCGGAGTCGACGATCAGGATCTCCTTGATATTCTCGACGTTGCCGTCGTCGGTGAGGAACTCGCCCTGCTTGGCCACGGCCATCGCGGTGCCCATGGTGTCGAAGAAGTCACTCATGAGCAGCGAGAACGAGATGACGAGGAGCGCGGGGTCGGTAAGGACCTTGACGATGGCGGGCACGCCGCCGGCGTCGGCGATGGGGCCACCAATGCTCGAGAAATCGAGCGGGGCGATGATACCGGTCGGAGCCTGGGTCACACCTAGGGGGATACCGGCGATGACGGCGACGACGATGCCGATGAGCAGCGAGCCGGGGACGTTACGGCAGGCGAGGGCGACCGTCACCAGGATGGAGATGATGCCGACGATGAAGGTGGGGGAGGTGATGTCGCCCAGACCGACGAGTGTACCGGCGCCAGCGGTGATAATGCCGGCATCGCACAGGCCAATCATGGCGATGAACAGGCCCAGACCCACCGAGATGGCGTGACGCAGGACAACCGGGATGGCGTCCATGATGGCCTCACGCAGGCCACAAAGCACGAGCAGCAAGATGACGACGCCCTCAAGGAAGATGACGCTCATGGCCACGTGCCAGTCACCGCCGCAGACGGTGGTGGTGATTCCGGCGATCATCGCGTTGACGCCTAAGCCCGATGCGCAGGCGAGCGGGCGGTTGGCGAAGATGCCCATGCAGATGGTCATGATGCCGGCGCCCAGGCAGGTGGCGCAGGCGAGCGCTCCCGCATCGATGCCAGCACCCGAGAGCACCGCGGGGTTGACGGCGATGATGTAGGCCATCGCCAGGAATGTTGTCAGTCCAGCGCGGAGTTCGGTCCCGATTGTGGACTTGCGCTCGCTGACGTGAAATAGTTCGTCCATGCATACCCTTTCCTTGTTCGGCCCCGAGTTTAGGCCGATTGACACGAACTCACCCACTATATCGCCTTTGTGAAGTTGGTGTTCCTCACATGTTGATGTTCGGCGGTTTGTAACGGACGGGCGGTATCTTTCGCATGAAATTGTGTAGGTACCGTATACTTAAGCGGTTACAACGACCCCTATGGAGGAACGTATGATTAAAGAGCTCTGCCGCGACGAGGCTATCCTGTCTCAGCGTTGCGAGGTTGCGACTGTCGAGGACGAGTCGGTCGCTCAGGATCTGATTGATACCATCAAGTCGCTCGATGATGCCGGCTGCTTGGCCGCCAACCAGATTGGCGTTACCAAGAAGGTTTGCGTCTACCTGGACGATGCCGGCGAGCCCCACGTACTCTACAACCCCCGTCTGGTGTTTGGCCTGGGTGCCAGCAAGATGGAGGAGAGCTGCCTGACGCACGAGGAGGTCACCAAGTCCACGCGCTATATCAAGTGCAAGGTTGCCTTTGACCAGATTGTCGACGGCAAGATGAAGGAGTGCCGCCGCGACTACGCGGGCTTTGAGGCACAGATGATCCAGCATATGATCGATCACTGTCTTGGAAAGTTGGTCTAAGGGGACCAAAGCACCGCACCTTGCCGCTCAATCGTCGCTCGCGTACCTTAAGTACGCTTCGCTCCTCTTTCGTGGCAATCTGCGGCACTTTGACCCCTTAGACGACCTGCGGGGTTAACTTGGTTGAGTTTATCCTGCTTGAATAGTCCGGGCGTGACATTGTTGTCATGTCCGGGCTTTTGTGTTTAGCGCCTTTTTGTTTGGAGACAATGAAATTAGCAAGAACGTAAAGCTAGGAGGCGCTATGTGTACGAGTATTCGATTTACCGATAATTCTGGCCACATGTATCTGGGCCGCAATCTCGACTGGAGCTTTGACTACGGCCAACAGGTTCGCGTGATGCCGCGCGGGTTCCACATTCCGTATTCGTTTATCGACGACGCGACAGCGGCGCACGCGGTGATCGGTATGTGCATCGATTACAAGAACTACCCTATGTTCTTCGATTGCGGCAACGATGCGGGCCTCGCCGTGGCGGGTCTCAATTTCCCGGGTTATGCCGAGTATGCCGAGGACCCTGTCGACGGCAAGACCAATATCGCGGCCTATGAGTTCCCCCTGTGGGTGGCAGCGACGTTCTCGACGGTCGATGAGGTCGAGGCCGCGCTGCGCGACACGGTGATTGTCGCCAAATCTGCCGGAGAGGGGCTGGGCGTGTCGCTGCTCCATTGGATTATCGGCGACAGCCAGCGTAGCATCGTGGTCGAGATGATGGCTGACGGCCTGCATGTATACGACGATCCGGTCGACACCCTTGCCAATCAGCCCACCTTCCCGTGGCACATGGAAAACCTGCGCACCTATATCACGGCCACAAGCGATTTTCCGCAGACGGCGACATGGCGTGGCGCCGAGCTCAAGCCCTATGGTGCGGGTGCCGGCATGCGCGGTATTCCGGGTGACTGCTATTCGCCGAGCCGTTTTGTAAAGGCGGCGTACCTCAATGCCAATTACCCGCAAAAGGAGAGCGAGACCGAAAACGTCGTCCGCATGTTCCGTTCACTCGAGGGCGTGGTGATGATTGAGGGGGCGTCCAGGATGGGCGATGGCAAGTTCGAGAAGACTATCTATACCGGATGCTTTAGCGCGCGCACGGGCAATTATTACTACGCGATGTATGGGGATCCGTCGATTCGCTACGTGAGCCTGACGGATGCCGAGGGCGCGAGCCCCGATAGACTCGTGGTTCCCGAGCCGCGTCGTTCGTAGCCGCTAGCTTTACTGCAATACAAGACGGCCCTGCATCTCTCGCGAGGTGCAGGGCCGCTATCGTCGATGGGTGACGGCGCTAGAAGTTGGCGTCGTTGAGTTGTTCGCTCTCGAAGCCGTCGAGCTGTTGCTGTTCGGGCGTATCGGCGACGCTCTCGAGCAACTCGGTGGGATCGACGTTCATGTCCCTACCGGCCTCGTTGCCGTTGACCAAGTCGTCCGAGAAGATGTCGACTTCCATTTCCTCGGCCTCTTCGATCTGGATCTCGAGCGGCACCTGGGTGCGCACGAGTTTAACGGCCGGGCGCATGCGGGCAAAGAGGGGCACGTACTCGATGATGATGGCCGAGTTCTCTAGACCGTACCAGCGTGCCGGGCTTCCGCAGGCGCGGCGGACGGCGTACTTGATGGCCATGACGCGATGGTCATTGCGGTTGATGTCCGTTTCGGGGGCGAGCATCTTGCGCAGCATGCAAAAACGGAAGTCGCCTACGTTGCCGCGCGTCTCGTAGATGGAGTAGGTGTGATGCTGCGGTGGCAACTCACCCGATGCCATCAAGTCGCCAACGATCTGGCGTAGGTAGGCGTTGATGCGCTGATTGACCTTAAAGCCCAGGTCCAAGCGCACGCGGAACAAAAAGTCCGTGCCAAAGGTCTCAACGGAATACTCGTGCGTATAGGGCTCATCGGTAACGTGCACGTTAATGAACCAGTATGCTTTGGCGCGCTTGGGATGCTTGTCCAAGATGGAGTAGAGCACGTCGCGGTCGAGCGTGAGCGGGTCGGGGCTGTTGGTGAGGAACACCAGATTGTCGGCGAGCACGGGGTAGGTCTCGTCGCTGCGCAGGCGGTTGAGCTGATCGATGTACTTGGAGACGGGCAGCAGGATCGTCTGCGTGCGCTCGATGGCGGTGCCGCGGCGCCACACGTACATAAGGCCAAACAGCAGCGAGGCCAGAAAGATCATGACGTAGCCGCCGTCAAAGAACATGGTGAGGCACGAGGCAAAGAAGCAGAGCTCGATGGCGCCAAAAAGCAGGGCAAAGACGCAGGCGCCCAGCTTGTGCTTGAGGATGCCGGCGATGTAGCTCGTCAAAAGCGTCGTGGTCATGAGCATGGTCACGGTAATGGCGAGGCCATAGGCGCTCTCCATGCGCTCGGAGTTCTGGAACAGCAGCACGATGAAGATGCAGCCGACCCACATGATGTTGTTGACAAGCGGAATATAGAGTTGGCCCTTAGTGTCGCTGGGGTAGTGGATGCGCAGGTGCGGCATAAGGTTGAGGCGCGTCGCCTCCGAAACCAACGAGAACGAGCCGGTGATGAGCGCCTGCGAGGCGATGATGGCCGCTACGGCCGAAAGCACGATGGCAAAGGGGCGCAGGGGCTCGGGGAGCATCATATAGAACGGGTTGACGATATCCATCGCGAGCATCTGGGGATTGGAGTTGTTGGCGAGCAGCCAAGCGCCCTGGCCCAGATAGTTAAGGATGAGGGCCGCCTTTACGAACGGCCAGGATGCGTAAATGTTAGCCTTGCCCACGTGACCCATGTCCGAGTAGAGGGCCTCGGCGCCGGTCGTCGACAGAAAGACGAAGCCGAGCACCATAATGCCCGAGTGGTTGATGGGCGAGAACAGGAACAAAATGCCGCGAATGGGGTTGAGAGCGCGCAGGATGGATAGGTTGCCGAGCATGTTGAACAGGCCGGCGCCAGCCAGGAACAGGAACCACAGCGTCATGAGCGGGCCGAACAGCTTGCCGATCGACGAGGTGCCGGCGCGCTGCATGGCAAACAGACCGCAGATAATGATGATGGTAATAATGATGACGTTGGTTTGCCCGTCACCCAAAAGCGCGTGGCCCCACTCGATAGTGCGCAAGCCCTCGATGGCCGTGGTAACCGTGACGGCGGGGGTGAGGATGCCGTCGGCGAGCAGCGCTGCGCCGCCGATACGGCGACCGCCGATCATGGCGGGGAGAATCAGCCACGGTGCCACTTTGCGCACCAGGCTAAACAGGGCGAAGATGCCGCCCTCGTTGTGGTTATCGGCCTTCATGGCGATAACCACGTACTTGACCGTGGTCACGAGCGTCATGGTCCAGATGACGAGCGAAAGCGCTCCTAAGATCATGTCCTCGCTGACGGTACCGATGCCGCCGTTGTTGGCGACGATTGATTTCATGGTGTACATGGGGCTCGTGCCGATGTCGCCGTATACGACGCCGAGCGTAACGAGCAGCATGCCAGCGGAGAGGGGAATGGCTCCACGCCCGCCTTGACCACGCTGGTCTTGGGGGCTTGCCTCCAGTTTGTCGTGTGCCACGTGGACTCCCTTGGACATCCGGTTATCTGTCTAGGACAGATAATCTTTATGCCGTCTTTATACATACAAGAGCAGTTTGGCACATTGGTTGACTTTAGACAATAATCCCCAGCTGGGGATTATTTATGTACATAGGTAGCATTTCAAAACAGGGGCATATCCGCTGAATGGCTTGCTGCAATGTGATAACCGCGGACGCGCCCCTGCTTTGAAACTGAAGAGGGGCTGTTAGGCGCGTACTGCCTGGGCGATGCCAGCCTTGGCGTTTGCGCGTCTGCCGGCGAGTTCGCAAAAAATCGCGCCGCCGATGATAAGCGCGGCGCCCATCAGACGGACCGATGTTATGGCTTCGCCCAAAAGGACGGCCGAGAACACGACGGCCGAAAGCGGCTCAAGGTAGCCGACGACGGCGACGGTCTGCACGGGCAGTTTGGCGACGGCGCTAAAGTAGAGTAGGCAACCGATGCCGGTGTTGACGACGCCGAGCATGACGACGGCGTGCCAATCGATGCATGCGGCGACGCCGGCGGACAGGAACGAGGGAGCGCCCTGCGTGATGAGCGTGAGGACCAGCGCGGTCACAAAGGCGGCGCTCACCTGGAGCGCGGAGTTCTCGAGGCCTTCGATGTGTGGCGCACCCTTGCTGGCGATGACCATCAGTGCATAGCAAAATGCCGAGGCGATGCCGCAGGCGATACCCGCAATGGGTATATTGCCGCCTAGACCTTGCGCTGCGATGAGAAAAGCGCCGCACGCGACGGCGATAAACCCGGCGATTTTGCCGCCGGTCAGTTTTTCGCCAAAGATAAACGGCGAGAGGGCCATGACAATGATGGGGCCGCAGTAGTACAGCAGCGAGGAAACGCCGACGCCGATCGTCTGGTAGGCGCGGAACAGGAATATCCAGCTGGCGCCCAGTGCGGCCCCCGAGAGGATGAGAGCCGCAGCTTCGCGGGGACGAGATGGCGCCTGCAGTTTATGACGTTGGGTGATGGCGAGGATGGTGACAAGCGAGAGAGCGCCCAAAAACGTGCGTAGTAGCACGATATCGGAGCTCGGCAGCGCGATGGCAGCGGCGATGATGCCGTTGGAGCCAAACAATAGCAATGCTGCTAAGTACGTAAACAGTCCGTTGTTCATGCGCTGACATCCCCTCTATATCCGAGCATGTTCACTATGGGTGAACTGACTTTAGAAGAAAAGCGAATATAATGCATGGGATAGTATGAGAAAAACTCATGCAAAGGTGGAGGGGTGCCGTGGAAACGAATATTCAAAAGATGCAGGTGCTGCTCGAGACCGTGCGCGCCGGCAGTTTTACGCGCGCCGCCGAGCGGCTGAGCTATTCGCAGTCGGGCGTGAGCCGTATGGTGGCCGACCTTGAGGCGGATTGGGGTTTTAAGGTGCTTGACCGCAGCCGTGAGGGCGTGGTGCTTTCTGCTGACGGGCGGCAGGTCATGCCGGCAGTCGAGGTGCTCTGCGAGGAATTCACTCGCTTGCAGCGACGGGTGGGTGAGATGCGGGGGCTCATGCGCGGCAAAATCTGCATCGGTACGTTTTCGAGTGTGGCGACCCACGTGCTGCCGCCGGTGATTGCGCGCTTTCGCGCCGATCACCCAGACATCGATTACGAGTTGCTGATGGGCGACTATTCAGAGATTGAACAATGGGTGGGAGAGGGCCGCTGCGATTTGGGCTTTATCCCGCGTGAGCCCCGAGAAAACGGCATGACATCGCTGCCTTTGGTGCGCGACGAGTTGATGGCGGTAGTGCCGGCAGACTCTTTACTTGCCGCAGCGGAGGTCGTCTCTCTTGCCGATTTGGCCAACGAGCAGTTTATTCTGCTGGAACGGGGTACCGATGATGAGATTACGCCGCTGTTTCGCCGCGCAGGCCTGGCGGTGCGCTCTAAGCTGTCGACCTGGGATGATTATGCGATTATGGCCATGGTCGAGGACGGTCTGGGCGTGAGCATTCTTCCGGCGCTCATCTTGCGCCGCTGCCAGTTCGATGTTGCCGTGCGCCCGCTCGAGGGGCATGCCCATCGGCAGATCAATGCGATATATCGCACGGCTGATGTTTCGCTTGCCGCCGCTCGATTCCTTGAATACCTCTAAACGTGTGCACGTTATTGTCCGCTTTGGGCAAATCTCGGAGTTCGGTACGTTTTCTTATGAAATTGAACTTTCGAATGAGGCACGGCGCTATACTGCTTGCTAAATTGAACTCTGGTTCAATTCGTGTTCTATAAATTGAACTTTGCCAGCAAGGAGGTTCTAGTGGCCCAAGAGACGTTTAGCGATCGCCTGCGACAGACTATGTCCGATCGCGACGTTCGCCAGTCGGACGTAATCCGCGCATCGGAGATGCTCGGCAAAAAACTCGGCAAGAGTCAGATGAGCCAATATGTGAGCGGCAAGACGATCCCGCGGCGCGATGTGGCAGAGCTGCTCGCCCGCATTTTGGAGGTCGATGTTACCTGGCTGCTTGCCGGTGACGCCGATCAAGGCGAGGCATCATCGCCCCGTAACGTTTCCAAGCCCGAACCCCATCCCTCAGCTCAAATTCCAAGGAGCACCACCATGCGTACTTTTTCTAAATCCACCAAGCTTGATAACGTCCTGTATGATGTGCGCGGTCCCGTCGTCGACGAGGCTGCCCGTATGGAGGACGAGGGCGAGCGCATCCTCAAGCTCAATATCGGCAACCCGGCGCCCTTCGGTTTCCGCACGCCCGACGAGGTCATCAAGGATATGCGCCAGCAGCTGCCCGATTGCGAAGGCTATTCCAACTCGCGCGGCCTGTTCTCGGCACGCAAGGCGATTATGCAGTACTCGCAGATCAAGGGCCTGCCCAATGTTCAGATGGAGCACATCTACACGGGCAACGGCGTGTCCGAGCTCATTCAGCTTTCGATGAACGCGCTGCTCGACAATGGCGACGAGATTCTGATCCCCAGCCCCGACTATCCGCTCTGGACGGCGTGCGCAACCCTTGCCGGCGGTCATCCCGTGCACTATCTGTGCGATGAGCAAGCTGATTGGTATCCCGACCTGGAGGATATGGAGTCCAAGATCACGAGTGCGACCAAGGCCCTCGTCATCATCAACCCCAACAACCCCACGGGCTCGGTCTACCCGCGCGAGGTGCTCGAGGGCATCGTCGAGGTTGCGCGCAGGCATCAGCTGATGATCTTTGCCGATGAGATCTACGACCGTCTGTGCATGGACGGCTACGAGCACGTCTCGATTGCCTCGCTCGCTCCCGATCTGCCCTGCGTCACCTTTAGCGGCCTTTCCAAGTCGCACATGATTGCGGGCTATCGTATTGGCTGGATGGTGCTTTCGGGCAACCAGCGCTGTATGAGCGATTTCATCATGGGCATCAACATGCTCTCTAACATGCGCCTGTGCTCCAACGTGCCGGCTCAGTCGATCGTCCAGACGGCACTCGGCGGCCATCAGTCGGTCAACGACTACATCCGTCCCGGCGGCCGTGTCTACGAGCAGCGCAACTTTGTGTATGAGGCGCTCAGCAAGATCGACGGCATCTCGGTGGTCAAGCCGCGTGCGGCGTTCTATATCTTCCCTAAGATGGATGTTAAAAAGTTCAACATTACCGATGACGAGCAGTTTGCTCTCGACCTGCTGCACGAGAAGAAGATTCTGATCACGCGCGGCGGCGGTTTTAACTGGGCCGAGCCCGATCACTTCCGCATCGTGTACCTGCCGCGCATGGAAGTGCTCAAAGAGTCCCTCGAAGACCTCGCCGACTTCTTTGACCATTACCGCCAATCGTAGGGGATTAGGTGCCTGCCGCCGCAAGAATCGAGACGTCGCAGGATAGACATACGACAGCGAGCGAGCCGCATTTGCGCCAAGGTGACGTGAAATGAGAGGGCGCTGACCTT
>OGOY01001986.1_pt1 | contig 19640 bp, 15 predicted proteins | sample 1552811 | NCBI WGS metagenome assembly OGOY01 (sample SAMEA2580132, study PRJEB22360) | human gut metagenome | biome: human gut; feature: human-associated habitat; material: faeces | place: Denmark | collected 2008/2010 | reverse complement strand
CGCTGTCCGCGAAAGCCCCTTGTAACCCGCGGCATTGGCAAGGGGGAACTGCCTGCTCTCGCCCATCGAGGTGGTGATGGCCACGGCGGGTGCGAGCGTGCGGTAGTAGGATTTGTCGGCGACATAGGGGCTGCGCCCCGTTTTGTAGCGGGTGAAGAAGCGGTACAGGTGCGGTTTGCCGGTCTTGACGGGACGGGTATAACGGTGTTCTTCGGGCGCGTCGCCTTCCGTGTAGTATATCTCCGACCCGTCGTCGGCCGTCACGGTGAATGCGCCATCCTTATAGCTCACCTTCGGCGGGAAGAGCCGGAAACGGATGCCCATGGCTGCCATGCGGTCGTAATGCTTCTCCACGAGCCCTTTGTAATAGGCGTCCCAGCCTTCGCCGTTGCCGCGCCAAGCGATGCGGGCGAGTGCGCAGATACGCGGGAAACACATGTAGTCGAGGTAGTCGGGCTTCTCGGGCTCGTGCGAGACGTAGGCTTCGCTGAAGAACGCCGCCTGCAACCCGACGACGTTGCGCATCTGCTCCGGGCTGAACCCCTTGTCCGTGAAGTCGAACCCGAAGACCTTTTTCGCGTCGAAGACCGCCGCCCAGTCGTGCCCGTCCTCGTGCGGGGTCTGGCGCATGTCGAAATAGAAATATTCGCCCGGCATCACTACGGTCTCGTATCCCTTGGCCGTGGCGTCGAGGCATGCCTTGACGCTCTGCCAGCTGTAGACGCGGCTGTCGTGCGCCAGGTCGCCCGTCGTCACCGCCTCGTTCCACACGGCGGGGCGTTTGCCGTTGGCGCTGAGGATCGCCGCCATGCGTTGCATGAAGAGGTCTTCCAGTTGGTGCGGGTCTGCCATGCCCCGCTGCCGCATCAGCGCCTGGCAGTCGGGGCAGCGCTTCCATTGGGTCATGTCGACCTCGTCGCCGCCCACGTGGATGTATTCCGAGGGGAACAGCGTGCAGAGTTCGCCCAGGATGTCCGCGAGCAGCGCGTAGTTCTCCTCGCGTGCCACGCACCATGCCGAACGGTAGTCGTAGCCGTTGCTCGACAGCGTGTCGGGCGGGTAATTGCAGCGGATTTCGAGGTGTACCGAGGCGATGTTGCGGCTGTGCCCGGGCAGGTCGATCTCGGGGATAATCTCGATGTTGCGCACGGCGGCATAGCGGATCAGCCCGCGCATTTCGTCCTGTGTGTAGAAGCCGCCGTATTTCTCGTCCCATTTCCCGTAGACGGGGCGTACGGGCGAGTCGCCGCCGCGGAAGCCGCCACGGTCGCCGCCGCGACGGTCATCGCGGCCGCCGAAGCCGCCGCGGCCGTCGCGACGGTCGTTGTCCAGGCCCATCTCGGTCAGCGGGTTGATGATCTCGTCGAGCATGGCGCAGATCTCATCGATCTTCTCGTCAGAGAGGCTGGGGACGTAGTGGTCCTTCTCCGGCTTGGCGTTGGCGGCAGCCTCGACGGCGCCCTCGGCGGCGAAGACGACGACCTTGCGCTTGTCGTCCTCCTCGGACTCGATGCGGCCCACCAGGTCCTCGGCCTCGGCCTTGGCCATGAGCTCGTCAAGGGCGCGCAGGCTCATGCCCAGCAGGTCGGCCATCTCCTTCTGCTCCATCTTGGGCTTGAGTTCCAGGAGCTTGAGGGCACGAACCATGTCGCTCATGCGCTCGGCCTTGGTGTCGGCCTCCTTGGAGATGGCGTCGCGACGATTGCGCAGAAGGCGGGCGGCACGCTGTGCCTTGTCAAAGAGGATGGCGTCGCGGTCCTGCTCCTCGGCGACGACCTCCTCGGCCTGCTCGGTCTCCTCGTCGGCAGCCTCCTCGGCCTCGACGATCTCCTCGGTCTCCTCGACCGTCTCCTCAGCGGCCTCCAGGGCCTCGTCCATCACGTTCTCGTTCTCGGTGTACTCAGACATGCGTCTCCTTCTGCGCCCCACGGGCGTTCACAGCGCGGCGCACCATGCGCCGCTTCACAAGCTCACAAGTTTACGTTGCAGAAACAAGTCCGCAGGTAGACAAAGTGCGTGCACACAGTAACGCCGCAATCCGAACGCCCGCCACGTAGTCGGCCATCACGTAGCCCGGCTGCTTGGCAAGCGCCTTGACCGCGGCAAGCACCTCGGGCCCGCCCATCTGCGCAATCTCCTCCTCTGTGGCGTCGGTGTCCTCCAGCAGGTCATGGAAGAAGGCCGCCCCGCCGTTACAGGTGCGTGACGCACCGGCAGACGGCAGGGCGGTCTGGGTGGACCGATGGCTGCGGGACCCTGGGCGACCAGCTACTGGCGATAGTGCGCGAAGAAGTCCGCGAGGTCCTCCATGGACTCCCTGAGCACCTCCATGCGCGGCAGGTAGACAATGCGGAAGTGGTCGGGCTCGCCCCAGTTGAAGCCGCCGCCGCGGGGAATGAGGATCTTCTTCTGGTGCAGCAGGTCAAGGGCAAACTGCTCGTCGTCCGTGATGTTGACCTTCTTGACGTCCATCTTGGGGAAGATGTAGAAGGCCGCCTTGGGCTTGACAGCCGTAATGCCGTCGATGGCGTTGAGCGCCTCGTAGACGTAGTTGCGCTGCTCGTAGACGCGGCCGCCGGGACGGATGTACTCGTTGACGCTCTGGTAGCCGCCCAGGGCCGTCTGGACGATGGACTGCGCGGGCACGTTGGAGCACAGGCGCATGTTGGACAGCATGTTGACGCCGTAGATGAAGTCCCTCATGCAGCGCTGGTTGCCCGAGAGCACCATCCAGCCCACGCGGTAGCCGCAGATCATGTGGGACTTGGAGAGGCCGGAGAACGTCACGCACGGCAGGTCGGGCGCGAGCGAGGCGATGGAGATGTGCTGGTAGCCGTCCATGATCAGGCGATCGTAGATCTCGTCGGCAAAGATCATGAGCTGGTGCTTGCGGGCAATCTCGACGATGCCCTCCAGAACCTCCTTGGAGTAGACGGCACCCGTGGGGTTGTTGGGGTTGATGACCACGATGGCCTTGGTGCGGCTGGTGACCTTGGACTCCATGTCGGCCAGGTCAGGGTTCCACTCGTTCTGCTCGTCGCAGACGTAGTGGACGGCGTGGCCGCCGGCCAGGGGGACGCAGGCGGGCCACAGCGGGTAGTCCGGGCTGGGGATGAGCACCTCGTCGCCGTCGTCGACGAGCGCGTGCATGGAGAGCTGGATGAGCTCGGAGACGCCGTTGCCGGTGTAGATGTGCTTCATGTCCACGTTGGGGATGTTGCGCAGCTGGGCGTACTGCATGATGGCCTTGCGTGCGGCAAAGAGACCGCGGGAGTCCGAGTAGCCCTCGCAGTCCGTGAGCTGCTGGCGCATGTCGTAGACCACCTCGTCGGGAGCCCTGAAGCCAAACGGCGCCGGGTTGCCGATGTTGAGCTTCAGGATGCGCGCACCGTCCTCCTCCATGCGGGCGGCCTCGTCCACCACGGGGCCGCGGACGTCGTACAGGACGTTGTCGAGCTTGTTGGACTTCTTGAACTCTCGCATGGTGACGCTCCCTTGGTCCGTTTTCTTTTGGCGAGAAGTGCTCGGGGCTTGGGGCGCTGCGGCCTCAGGCGCGACGTCCGCGGGCGCGACGTCGTCAGGCATGGCGTCCGCGGCACCCATAAGCCACTGGGGCGTGACCCCAAGGACGCCGGCAAGGAGCTCCATGACGTCCCTTCGGGGTGTGACCTTGCCCGAGACATACTGGCTGACCTGGCTCTTTCCGAGCTTGGCACCACGCTCGGCGGCAATGCGCACGAGGTCGACCTGCTTGAGGCCGGCACTCTCCATGGCCCTCTTGAGTCTTGTCTGGAAAGTCTCCCGTGCCATCGTGTGCTTCTCCCGTAGTTCAATTTGAGGACTGAGGTTCAACTTTGGAATTGAACTTGTGGCAACTATAGCACGACATAATTGAACTACTTGGTTCAAGACAAAACTCGCCAGAAATGCCGCAGGCGCTTCTGCGACGACTGCGGACGCATCCGACGTCACTCCGAGCTCGACGGCCTTCTGCGCCAGGGCCTCAAAGACGGCGTCCTGGTCGGCGGCCTCAAGCCCATCAATGACGTGGCTGGAATCGAACAAGGCCATGCTTGCCTCCTCTCTCGACTCATCTCTCTGACAACTCAGAGTCTATGGGGGAGAAGGCCTTGGCTTAAGAGGCGCTTTGTCACACGACCGGTGCACAAGACGACGTAACCGAGCAGGGAAAACGAGGAGCCAGCGTGCCTATTGAGACGTATTTGTCACCCACCGGCGGCGCAGCGCCGCAATGCGGCGGCACTCGCGCCAGCCCGCAGGGGGCCAACGGCATGGGTGTCCCTTTTACCAGGTAATTAACAACGTCCCCAGCGTCAGGCGCTGGAGCCGCCGTAGTAGGAGACCTTGTAGTGGAACTGGTCGGCGCGGGCGACGCCCTTGGTGAACTCGACCACCTGGTTTCTGGTGTTGTAGGTCAGGCGGAAGAGCTGCAGGACGGGAGCCCCCTCGGAGATGCCCAGGAGGCGCGCGTCCTCCCTGCGGGCCACGCTCGCGTAGAACTCCTCCTCGGCCACGCGGACCTCGACGTGGTAGTCCTGGGCCATGATCTTGTACAGCGAGCGGGAGTCCACCTCGTCAGACGTCAGGCCCGAGAAGATCTTGCCAGGCAGGTAGGTGTGCTCGATGAGCATGGGGACGTCGTCGGCAAGGCGCAGGCGGCGCATTGAGATCACGCGCTCGCCGGCGGCAAGGCCCATGCGGTCGGCCACCGTCTTGGAGGCCTCGCCGGAGCAGAACTCAAGGAGCTCGGAGCGCGGGATGCGGCCGAGGCTGCGCATCTGCTCCGAGAAGCTGTAGGCGCGTGTGAGGTTGGTGGTCTCCTGGGAGCGGTCGGCGACGAAGGTGCCCTTGCCGTGGCGCCGCTTGATGAAGCCCAGGGTCTCGAGCTCCTTCAGCGCCAGACGCACCGTCGTGCGGGAGATGCAGTAGTCCTCGGACAGCTCGCGCTCGGAGGGCAGCAGGTCACCCGGCTCGTACTCGGTCTCGATCTTCTCGCGCAGACTGTCCACCAGCTGGCCATAGAGCGGCTGCTTCTTTGACGTTGCACCCATGGGGTCTCCTCTCAACGGCCATCATTTTTACGGTACCCCACGCCCGGCGCAAAGAAGACCGCGGTCTTAAGTAATCCGCCAGCGGCGCAAACGGCACCGCCAGACACCTCCAAGGGCAGGCCCGGAAGGCTAGTCGGCAAAGGGCCACTCGCCGCGCGCGAGCGCCTCGATGGCGGCGGGAACCGCGTCGTCCTCGACGGAGCCAATGTGGTAGCGAGCGGCGTCGCGGGCCTCAGGCAGGGCGTTGGCCACGGCGACCGAGTTGGGCGTCGCGGCAAACATCTGCAGGTCGTTGCCGGCGTCCCCGAAGACGACGGTCTCCTCGGGGGTCACCCCCACGCGCTCGCAGAGCCAGCGCAGGGCGGCGCCCTTGTTCCAGCCGGCGGGCACCACGTTTGAGAACATGGGCTGCGGGACGTCGAGGTCGACCTCGTCGGTCAGCGCGTCAAGGGCGCCCACCACCTCGCGGGTACGCTCGAGGTCCCCCACCAGGAAGACGTTTGCCTTGGTGATGCCGGCCTCCGGCAGCGCGTCGGCGTCCTCGCAGGTCTTTGCGTAGGACGGGAAGGCAATGGCCAGGTCATCCCGGGAGCCCTGGACCAGAAGCGGTCGGGCGCCCTCAAAGACCAGCAGGCCGGACTGGGGCACTTCCCGAAGCGCCCCCATGATGGTCCGCAGCGCGGCGGGCAGCAGCTCCTTCTGCAGGACCTTGCGGCCCTCTAGGTAGACCTGCATGCCGTTGGTGGCAAGCGCCGTCTGGCAGCAGGCCTCGTCCCCGCCAAAGAAGTTGGGGATCCAGGAGAAGAAGCGGCCGCTCGCCGGGCCCACCAGGATGCCCGCGTCCATGGCGGCGTGGAAGGCGGCGCGGCACCTCTGCGTCACCTGCCTCTTGCCGTAGGGCATGATGGTGCCGTCAATGTCGGTCAAGATGAGCTTGATGGCCATGGTCTTCTCCCCTGGGACGCATGCGGTCGGCGGCGCCAGCGGGCCGCGCCAATCACTTCTACCACAAGAAGAGCCCGGCACCAGGCAGGTACCGGGCTCAAAGAGGCTCTTGCCTGGGGCGGCCTACTCGGCCAGGTCCTCGTTCAGGCGGGCGGCAATCTGCTCCGGGTCATCGGAGGCCAGGACGTCAGCCCTGAAGTGCTCATCCATGACCAGGACGGCCACGTGGGAGAGCAGCTGCAGGTGGACGTCGCCAGCCTGCGCGGCGGGAATGAGCAGCGCGATGGCGCACTTGATGGGGGCGTTGTCCATGGAGCTCCAGGCAACCTCGCCGGAGAACTTGACGACCATGACGGTAGCCTGCTTGACAATGTCGCTCTTGCAGTGCGGGATGGCAAAGCCGCCCATCATGCCCGTGGTGCCCTCTGCCTCGCGGTTCTTGAAGGCCTCCAGCGTGGCCTCGGCGTCGTCGGTGACGCCCAGCTCGACGGCCTTCTCGGACAGGAACTGCAGGACCTCGTCGACGGAGGACGCGGTGTTGCCAAGGAAAACGTGGGACGCGGTGACGGTCTCGCTCATGCCGGCTCCTTCTCAGCCATGCCGCAGTGGTTCTGGGCCGCGGCTTTCACAAACAACACCACAAAGAATAGCACCTCCGAACTCGGTTTGGAGGTGCTAGAAACCACCAGTTGCCAATTTGTCAACATCTATGCGGCGAGAGGCGCACCGACGCACGCAAACGGAGGAAAGAAGCGCCCGTCGCCTACTTGCCGGCCGCGTCGCGCAGGCGCAGGGCCTCGTAGGCGCAGCCGTACATGGCCGCCTGGTTGCCCAGGCTCGCGGCCTCGATGCGGACGTCCCTGCAGGTGGGAAGCGCGTGGGCGGCAAAGCGGCGGCGCAGCTCCGGGGCAAACGTGGCAAAGGCGCCGGCCACGCCGCCGCCGATGAGGTACATGGCGGGGTCGACGACGCAGGAGACCTGGGCCATGGCCTGGGCCAGATACTCGCACATCTGGTCGACGGCCAGCTTGGCGCAGTCGTCGCCGGCGGCAAGCGCGCGGAAGACTGAGAGGGTGTCGGTGGCGTGCTCCACCTTGACGGGCGTGACGCCGCGCGCCTCGCACTCGGCCAGGTAGAGGCGGACGATGCCCTTGGCGCTGGCGTACTGCTCAAGGCAGCCCTTGCGACCGCAGCCGCAGGTCAGAGTCTCGTGCGGGTTGACCGTGATGTGGCCAATCTCTCCGCCCGCGCCAAAGGCACCCGCGACCAGGCGGCCGTTGACCACGACGCCTGCGCCCACGCCCGTGCCCAGGGCAATGAGCACGTAGCTGGAGGTGCCGTGCGCCACGCCGGCCCACATCTCCCCCAGGGCGGCCGCGTTGGCGTCGTTCACGAAGGCTATCTGCGCCCGCGGGAAGACGGAGCTGATGGCGCCCACCAGGCCCTCCGGGTCGAGCTTGATGTTGGGGAGGAAGCCCACCGTGCCGTCATCGGCAACGGGGCCGGGGATGTCCAGGCCGCAGGCGATGACGTCCTCGGGCGTGGCGTCGTGGGCGTCGAGGATGCGCTTCAGGCCATCGGTCACGACGGCGTAGGCCGCGTCATCCACAAGGGCAGGCGTCGGGACCTTGCGCTCCTCGAGCAGCTCGCCCTCGGGGGTGAAGAGGCCGGCCTTGATGCTGGTGCCGCCAACGTCGATGCCAAGAACAGCTTCCATCTTGCGGGTCCTTTCGCCGAAACGCGTCTGTGTGCTTCTCGCCATCATACGGTGAGCGGAAGGCACGCAAGCGCTTCAAGTCCCAAATGGGACGCCTGCGGACACGATTGGCCGGCAAAACGCCAGGGGGGTGAGGCGGTCCTGCCTTTGGCGGGTCACGGCAGGGGGCGCGAGGGTAGACTCATGGGAGGACACCCAACCCAAGGAGGATCCATGACCAACGCCAACGCCGCGCCCGCAAGCGAGCCGGCAATCCCCAACCCGCGCGCCGACATCGCCCAGCTGGACGCCCTGGAGCGCACACTCTACTGCCACCGCTACGCCATCGACGAGATAGCCTCCCTTGGCCCCGTCATAGACCCGGCAAAGGCGACCGCCGAGCGCGGCGAGGCCGTGGGCCTGCTCGAGCAGGAGCGCGTCGAGGCGCTCTGCGCACCCGAGGTCGGACTGCTTCTGGACCGCATAGAGCAGAACCCGGAGCTCATGGGGCAGACGCGCCTGGCCCAGGCCCGCGTCATCCGCCGAGACCGCGCCTCCCTCATCGACGTCCCTGCCGAGGAGCAGGCCGCCTTCACCCGCCTCACCACCGAGGCAAACGACGTCTGGCGCCGCGCCAAGGCGGCCAACGACTGGGCGAGCTTCGAGCCCTACCTGGACCGCATCGTGGAGGCCATGCGCCACATGGCCCAGGCCAAGAACGCCGAGAAGGACCCCTATGACGTCTGGCTCGACGAGTTTGAGCACGGCACGAGCCGCGCCTTCTACGACCCGTTCTTTGCCCAAGTCAAGGACTGCGTGGTTCCGCTTCTTGCCGACTGCATGGCAAGCCGTCACAAGCCCGACCACAAGGTCATGGACGGCAAGTTTGACGTGGAGCGCCAGTGGGCGCTCGCCGGCGACCTCATGCGCCTGGAGGGCGTGGACGAGAAGCTCGTACGGCTCTTGTCCCTCGCCGCATTTCTCCCATGTGGTGACGACGACGGTCTCAATGGACGGGTCCTCGGGCTTACACTCGAGCATCTTCCGATACGAGTGCATCCCTCACACGGAAGTGGTCGCTGCTCAAATCCAGAATCATCCCTCGCGTACGAGAGTCACAATTGGCGCAAACACGACGGCCCCTATGCTACTGGCGGATGCAGGTCCCAGTCGGGAAAGCAGCTCGCAAAGCCCGTGAGGTTCTGGCTCAAGACGTTGGCCTCGGACTCCTTGATCTTCTCGTCATCCTCAGAGAAGAGGTCATTGAGCTCCGCAAGGGCGTCCATGCCCTCGGTCAGGGAGGGGCTGGAATCCGTCACGTTCATGTTGTCAGACATGTCACGCTCCATTCCTCGCCGGCATGCGGCGATTGTCAATTAGGCGACCTTCTCCATCTTGAGCAGGGAACCGCGCTCGCTCGCCTCGGCCTTGGCAGCCTTCCACTGTCCCAGCGCAAGGTCAATCTCCCTGGCGCCATCCTCTGTCTTGGCCCCATACTTTGCGGCAATCTCCTCAGCGCCCTTCACGCGAGCCTTCTCCTTGCCCTTCAGGGTCACAAAGCAGACGGCCGCCGCCAGGAGCAGAGCGATGCCCAGCGTCGCATTAATGAAGAAGAACACAATGCCCGCGACCGCGCAGACCATGGCCGCGACCTTGAGGTTCTTGGGCTCAGTCTTCCTTTGGAGCTCGGCAAGCTCCGCGGCCTTCTGTCCCTCCATGAAGGTGGCATAGTCGCTCTTCAGAGCAGCAGCCTCATCCCCCGTCGTGGCCCGTCCGCTCCAGCCGTCAAGCTCGAGCGTGACCTCCTGCGGGAAGTCAGGCGTCTCCTCATCGCGATACCTCGCAAAGCCATCGTTGATGTATCCGCCCAGGAAGCGCAACGCAGTCTTCTTGTGGTGATCGACGCCGCGGCTCTTATCCCTCGCGACGCGCGTCATCTGCTCGACGATGCTCACGGTCTGCTCACGCTTCTCCTGCCTGCGCTGATTGACCATGCGACGAGCCTGAGTCACGTCACCCTCGCAAGCCTTGACCGCAAGGAGGTACTCTTCCTCCTCCCGCAGCTGGCGTTCCTTGGGATCGTCGGAGTTGACGAGCTCCATAAGGTGACTGTCCACCTGCTCGGCCAGCGTGCGGGAGTCGATCTCAGCATTCCTGATGCCCTCGAAGCCCGTCGAGATCTTCTCGATGGCATTGATTTTGCCCAAGTACTTGTCTATGTAGCCAAACTCCTTGACCACGGCCTTGAGCGCGGGGTACTTGGAGCCGCCGTCGGTCTCGTAGGTCCGGAAGTACTCAGCCCAGGACTGCGACTGCTTCTCCTCAAACTGTGGGGTCTGGCTCTGGATCTGACCGATCCAGCGAGTCATGTAGTCGTCGCAGAGGTGCTTCTCGTCTGGTCCAAAGATTCCGTTGACGTAGGCGTCGATGTAGACCATGGAGTCCATGTCTATCTTGGCAGCATTCTGCGTCGAGAAGTACCGAGCAAGCCACTCGTAACACGTGCCGGTACGATGGTTTCTTCTGCAGATTAGTGCCATGGCCAGGGAGGAATGCTCGTTGTCGCGACGCACGGCCTCGGTAATGGCGCGCTCGGCCAGGTCTCGGTTGTTGTTGATCCACGCCGCCAGCGCCACGAGGACCGGGGCCAGCCAATAATCCGGGGTAGAGATCATGAGCTCTTCCGAGACCGTGGAGATGGTGGCCTTCCTGACCAGTGCCGCATCGGTGGCCTGCAGGATGCCGACCATGGTGTTGCGCACGACGCCGTAGTTTCCGAACTTCCTCTCCATCTCCTGTCTGACGCTAACCAACTCGGTGGCGGCCTGCTCCAGGGCGGAGGCACGTCGTTGCTCCTCCATCATGGTCAAAAAGTCATTGCGTAGAGCAGCGAGGTCATCCCTGACCTCGGAAATCTGGGACTCCACGCTGGAGACGTGAGAGCCCAGGGCGTCGACCTTGTTGCCAAGACGGGCAAGCTCGCGCTCGACTCCGCCAAGGTTGATGACTTCAGTTCCCATCCTTGCTGTCCCTTCTGGGTATGTCCCAATTGCAAAACATTAAGAAAGAAACTAAGGAAGCGGACTATGCCGACTGCGACATAGCAGCTAGGTACTTCTCGTGCTCCTGAGCGTATGCCTGCAGGAACTTTGGCTTGAACTGACCGTCCCTCATTGCCGAAACGACCCTTCCCACCGGCTCGACGTAGTGCTCAAGAAAGTACGTCGCCCTGGCCCTCATGGCGAAAGAGCCCGCCTTCCAGGGAGAGCTTGGAATCTCGCGGATTCCCCTGAGAAGAGCCAGGCAGGTCTTGGGCACATCGCAGTGGCCGGCGACGTCACGATAGAAGTCCTCGCGCTCAGGCGTCATGAAGTCCTCGGACGCATAGTGCAAGATGCAGTACGGACACACGCGGTCGATGAACTCGCTGAGCCTCGCACGGTCATCAGGGCTCTGGAGGTTCTTGACCGCGAGCGTCACCATCTGGACCTCAAAGTCACGCAGGTTGGGCAGTTTGTCCTCGAAGAGCGCCATGAGGTCCTTCACCTCGTCTGACTCGAGCGGCATGGGGTCCGTCCTGCGGAAGAACCCTTCCATTGCGCCCGCCTGGCCCTCGACGAACTCGTCGCAATACGCCACGATGAAGAGGGCGGCAGCGTTGTCCTGCATGACGTTCAGCACGTCAACGGCAAACTCGCGCGCTCCCGAAAGGTTGCCTTCCCCAAAGAACTTGATGGCGTTGTCCTTGGCAATGACAATCTTGCCCGTAGCGCCCAGCTGCGCCCTGGAGTAGTACTCCACCTTGCCACACTGGTTGCAGGTGACCTTCCTAGTCTCCGTGTTGAAGTCGACGTCGGTGCTGCCGCAACCAGCGCACGTGAGCCCGAATACCTCCAAGACAAGCCTCCGTTCACCTAACCGGGATGCCACTTTGGGTATCCCGGACGCCTACTTGATCGAGGTCAGCGCCGCATTGCGCTTGCGCCACGTAGTCCTCGCTTGGGCCACCAGGCCAAGCGTCTCCTCAATCGGATCATTCTTCTGGATGGAGGCCTCTATGGCGCGGAGCTCCGACGCAAACTGCCCTTCCAAGTCCAGTGTGTGGGGCTGAGAGACATTCGAGCTCATGGAGACATCCTCCTTGAGGGCGAGAAGGGCAGCCCTGACCTCGGGCTCGTCCGCCTGCGCCAGAAGATCGCCCAGACGACCGGAGAAGCCAGCGAAAGCCCCCGTCTTTGCCGCCGCCGAATTGACGTTTGCCTGGGCCGTCTTTGCGTGAGAGTCAAGCCCCACACGCGCAATCACCATGACGGCCAAGATGGCCACGTTCACGACGACCGGCAGCGTAGTGGAGATCCAGGCAAAGGAGGCAAAGCAGAAAACCGTGTTGACCAGAAGGAGCACTGCAAAGAGCCCGACGGAGAGCACCGTCGAGAGCCCAAAGCCGGTCTCCGTCATGGCGCGAGACCCTCCCTGGCGGTCTGCCAGCGCCATGGAGACAGCAGACACCACAAAGGCGAGAAGCCCAAAGAGCAGAGACGTATAGAAGACAAAGGGGCTCATGAGGACGTTCTGGCAGGCCAGCATGACGATGAGCCAGGCTACGAGCGCAACGGCCTCTCCCACCACGACGCGTTTAGTCATTCCGTTCACGACACGCCCTCCTTACTGGATCTTTCTTCCGCAGTTGGGGCAGAACTTGGTTCCCCCAGGCAGCTGGGTACCACAGTCGGGACAGACAGGAACTCCCAGCCTGGCGCCGCACTCCAGGCAGAACTTTGCCTCGGGCGGATTGACGTGGCCGCAGGCAGGGCAGGCCTTGCCTCGCTCGAGCTTGGTTCCACACTCCAGGCAGAACTTGGCGTCCGCGGGGTTGGCATGTCCACAGGCAGGGCATGCGGTACCCTGGGCAGAAGCAGGCTGTGTGGGTTGCGTCGCCCCCGCCCCCATGGATTCGACGGCTTGGTTTGCCAGGTTGGCAAAACCCGCTCCAAAGGCACCGCCAACGCCGACGCCCATGCCCAGACCCATTCCGGCACCCATGAGACCCGAGGCACCACCACCCTCGTTGGACGCGGCGCTCTGCATGACGTCCATGCCGCGCTCCTGCTGATAGGTGAACCCCTCGCGGGCACGCTTCCTCGCAAGAGCCTCGGACTCTATGTCCATCTTGGCGGCGTTGCCCTGAGCCTCGAGAATGCTCGTCTGGCGAACAATCTTTGCCTGATTGAGCGCGGCAAGGTCATCCTCGAAGGGTTTGATGCTGTTGAACGAGAAGTTGTCCAGCGCAAGGCCGAAGGAGTCAAAGTGAGCAGAGAGTCTCTCCTGAAGCAGAGACGAGAACTCGCTGAGATACGCCGAGATCTTGAGGACCGAGATGCCCCTCTCGATGATGGACTTTGCCAGAAGGTCGGGCACGTACTCGAGAATCTTGGCACGCATGAAGGAGGTGAGCTCCTCGCGAGTGTACTGGCTACGCGTGCCAACGACCTTGACCAGGAACTTGCGCGCCTGGATGGGGGCGAGACCCGGGTCATTCTGCTCGATGTGCACGCCAAAGAGGCCATAAGCACGCACGTGAACGTTGACCTGCTCCTCTGGGTCCTGGACGATGATGGGATCGGTGGTGCCCCACTTGAGCTCATTCATGTAGTTGGTATTGATGAAGTAAACCACCGAGTGGAATGCCGAGGAGCCGCCAGTTAGCGCATGAGTCACGTTGCGGAATGGTGCAAAGCGGCTATCTCCGGTGTCCAGCTTGATCTTGTACGGCCCGACGAACACGCTGACCTGGGAGTCCCCCGCTCCGGTGGCATCAAGGGAGCTGCCAGCCTCCATGTTGTTGGTGAAAACCGCCACCTGAGACTGGGCCACGTGAAGGTAGGACCCGTTGGGAAAGTCCTCGTACGGGTAGCGGAAGGCAACGAGAGAGGCGCCCGCCTCGTCACCCGGCTCCCACTTGATGTTGTCTACAGAGAACGCGCCGAGGATGCCCGAATGCTGCTCTTCCTTGGGGTTCTCGCTGTGGAACAGGGACATGGTTGCATTCCTCCCGCAAGACTTGGCCTAAGGGACGGTACGAAACACCTCGCCATGGTACGCCGAACAGGCAGCGGGGCGATTCGCCCCCTTGTTCAGCGGACGTCCCGGCGCGGTAGACGTAAGTTCAGCCTAGTCTGACGACCGGACAATAATTGTCGCGGCAGACGCTCTTCCCGGCGAGAAGCTCTTCTCGCCGCGCAGGCGCTCTCGCCCTGAATCGACATTTGCTACCCCTCGGAGAGGGTCAAATGTCGATTTGGGATGAGAACGGCAATCGGGAAGGCAGACGGCGAGAAGGACGAGCGGCGAGAAGAGCGTCCCACCCCATCAACAAAAAAGGAGGCCGCCGAAGCGACCTCCTTGCAGAAGCACTGATTTTGCGCACGTACTAGCTGCGGGCGATCTTGCCGGACTTCAGGCAGCGGGTGCAGACGTTGGCCTTCTTCTTGTGGCCGTCGACGACGACGGTGACACGCTGAATGTTGGGCTTGAACGTACGGGCGACGGTGCGGTGGGAGTGGCTGATGGAACGACCAGCGACCGCGTGCTTACCGCAGAACTCACAAACCTTCGACATGACTAGACCTCCTCAGGGGCGCGGCGCAAATCGCGCCCGCAATTTCCAAAAGCTGTATGAGTGTATCACAGCAGACGCCCGTTGCAACCAAAACACGCCCTTCACGTGTGGCTTTTTTGTGCCGTGCCCCGCCCCTACCCTCGCAGCAGGAAGGCCGCGACGGCGCCGGAGCGGCAGATCACGCAGGCGTCGACGTCAACGACCACGTTGGAGATGCCCAGGTCGTCGAGAAGCCCCATGGGCTTGTCCGCAAGCTCCCACTTGAGGCCCTTCTCGTCAATGCGGGTGTTGGGGGCAACGGCGACGGCGCTGAAGGTTTGCCCGCAGGCGTCAGGGCCCAGGCGCCACTCGGCCTGCCCGACAGGCGCAAGGACGCGCAGCTCGGAGGCGTCCTCCACCAGGCGTGCGCACGCGGCCCCCTCCTGGGCGAGCCCCGCCAGGAGGCCCACCACGGCCAGGGCGTGGTCGGGCCTGCCGCCGCTCGCGCAGGTAAGCGTCAGCGACAGCGCGCGACCCTGGCGCGCGGCCTCGTGGCGGGCGCAGTCAAGCGCCAGCGAGAGGTCCGTGGCGTACTTCTCGGCGGGAAAGCGAATGTCGGTCTTGGCGGCGGCGCGCGCCCAGTCGGCGTCGTCAGCGCTTGCGGAGTCGGAGTCCCCGCAGAAGACGTCGGGCGCAACGCCGGCGGCGCGGCACGCGGCGGCCCCGCCATCGGCGCAGACCACGTAGTCCGCCTCGGCGGCAAGGCGGGCCACCGTCTCCGGCGAGCTAGGCTCGGGCGAGCCATCGACCACCAGGACCTGCAGGGGCTTCTTGCCAGCCGAGGAGCCGGGGGCGGAGGCGTCCGCGGGCCTTGCGTAGTCGTTCAGCAGCGCGAGGGAGAGCTCGGCGTATCCGTGCGCGTAGACGTCGCAGTAGGGACGCACGTCCTCCTCGCGGCGGCCGTCGTGGTCGTTCATGAGACCCACCACGTTGAAGCCCGCCCTGTGGGAGGTCTGCACGCCAAAGGGGGCGTCCTCGAAGACCCACGTGGACTCCTTGGGCGTGCCCAGGCGGCGCAGGGCCTCCTCGTAGACGTCGGGGAACTCCTTGTCGCGCCCGCCCACGTCCTCGGTGGAGACTACGTCCTTGAAGAAGCCGGCGATGCCGTGGGTCTCAAGGCAGCTCCTGAGCTCGCGCACCGGCGTGGAGGAGGCCATGACCATGGGAATGCCGGCACAGGCCAGCTCCTGCAGGAAATCGCGTGCGCCCGGCAGGAGCGGCACGCGGGCGTAGGCCGCGCGCACGTCCGCGCAGAGCTCCTCGTAGAGGGACTCCGCGTCCTGCCCCAGGCCAAACTCCTCGTGGACCATGACGCAGCCGTCATGCAGGCTCACGGGCTCGGTACGCTCGTAGAAGTCGGGCGGGACGGGCATGCCGCGCTTGACCAGGAGGCCCTCCACCACCTGCCGCCACATGCCCATGGAGTCGGCGAGGGTTCCGTCGCAGTCAAAGATGGCACCGGTGATGGGCATTCGAGCCCCTTTCTGTCTGGCCTTGCGGCCCTGACCTGTTTGGCAGAGTCCATGTTAACGCCGCGCGGCGGGTGCGCGAGCGGCCTCGTTTGGGTAAGGTATCCCCTGTTTGAACGATTGCGGCGCACACACGCCCGGACACGCTTTTGCACGGAGGATACAAATGGCTCGTTATGACTACAAGTGCACGTCCTGCGGCACCACCTTTGAGGTCGAGCACCCCATGGGCTCCCACCCCGAGGTGACCTGCCCCAGCTGCGGGGCCGAGGCCGCGCAGGTCTTTGGCGCCTCCGGCATCGTCTTCAAGGGCTCCGGCTTCTACAACACCGACCAGCGCGGCGGCGGCTCCTGCACCGAGGCCACCAGCGGTGGCTGCTGCGAGGGCTGCCCCAACGCATAGCGCGGCGAGAAGGGCTTCTCGACGACCGACAGACCGCCTGCCAGAAAAAACGACCTGGGTGTCCGAAGGTGGATACCCAGGTCGGTTTTTGTGAACTGTGGGCGAGAAATGCCGACTTGGGTATTCGCCCATGAACACCCAAGTCGGCTTTAGTGTCTAGTTATCAGACCGACGGGGCAGAAGCTGGTCCATGAGCGTCTGCCGAGCGGAGTCCGCCTCCTCGCTGGCCAGGTTCCTGCGCACGCGCCGAGAAAAGCATGCGGGCTCCGACCTCTCCAGCAGGGCTGCTACCTGGCCCAGTGCCCTCTTGACCGACGCAAGGTCGCGCGAGTCCTCCGCGGTGAGGACGAGCAGGTTGACGTCGCAGAGGGCGTAGTCGCGCAGGCGCTCCCGATCCTGCCTGAAGGCATCCTCCTCCTTGTGCGTGGATCCGTCATACTCGCATGCCAGCGCGTGGGCTGGCCAGAGGAAGTCCGGCCTCATGCTTGTGTGGCACACCGAGCCGCACGCCGCCTCGGGCCACTCCAGCCGCTCGTTCAGCCTTGGGTGGGGGAAGTGCATGCCGCCAAGGCGGGGCGGCATGCAGAACGCGTGGTACCAGAAGGTCTCCATGGGCGAGGCCGCACCATTCGCCGCCCGGGAGCAGGCCGTTCGGGCCAGGTCGATGCCGACGAGCCGCCGCAGCCTCGCGAGCCACTCCGACATGGCGCAGACCTCTCCCACCGGATCGGACCCATACGCCACCTCGCCTTCAATGGGGCCCGTCGGGTCTCGGCAGTATGTTCCGGCCAGCTCCATTGCAAACGCCGAGGCGCGCACCACCGCAGCTGCGCGCGACATTTTTCCTGAGGAGACCCTGCGCTCCAGGTCAAGCCCACGGGAAGCAAGCGAAAGGGCCGCTCCCTCCACAAAGACGCGGTCAGGCGACCCCTCCTGGGACCAGAGAGGCGCCCCATCAGCAAGCGCCACCTCAAGGAACTCCGCCGGGTCAGGCGCGGCAGAGCTTGGCGTCACGCGCGCAAGCGAGGACTGGCTCTTGCCCTCCCTGGCGCCAAAGTGGAGGCAGACCCGACCGCCGGCCATGGCCTCGGCCACCTCACGCGGGAGCTCCCCGTCAAGCCGCAAGATGTCGGCACGAGAGGGTCTTTCCATCTTGAGCCCAGGGCCATCCTTCCCGGGATGCGCAAGCAGGCAGACGCCCTTCTGCCTGCGAGCCCAGCGAAGCATCCTCAGCGAGTCATTGCGTGCCAGGTAGAAGTCCATAAGCCCTCCGAGGCCGATGCCATGAGGGCGGAAGCGTAGCGCACGAGACTTGCGGCACGCGTGCACCCAGCTGACATGAGACTTTCGGCTGACGTGCCGCTTGCTTTCCGGTGCGGACTTCAGCCTGCGTCAACGCTCCGGCCGAGAAGCGCGTTGTCGCTGGAGGGGACTTCCTTCTCGCCAAAGAAACGCACCGATTGTCCATAGATGGGCTGGCGGGAGCCGGGTCCGTCAAACTGGGCCGCCACAAAAGCCGAGCTGGGTATTCCAAAACGAACACCCAGCTCGGCATTAGCGGTCTTCAGACGAGAAAAACCGACCTGGGTGTCCGGAGGTGGATACCCAGGTCGGTTTTTGTGGCAGACAGGCAGGCAGACGGCCAGGCGAGAAGCGCTTCTCGCCCCTATGCAAACTGCGAGCGGTAGAGCTCGGCGTAGGTGCCGCCCGCGGCGAGGAGCTCGGCGTGGGTGCCCTGCTCGATGATGGTACCGTGGTCCATGACCAGGATGAGGTCGGCGTCCACGATGGTGGAGAGACGGTGGGCGATGACGAAGCTCGTGCGGGTCTCCATGATGGCCTCCATGGCGCGCACGATGGCCTGCTCGGTGCGGGTGTCCACGCTTGAGGTGGCCTCGTCCAGGATGAGGATGGCAGGGTCGCAGAGCATGGCACGGGCGATGGTCAGGAGCTGGCGCTGGCCCTGGCTGATGTTCTCGCCGTCGTTGGAGATCTTGGTATCGTAGCCCTGGGGCAGGGTGCGCACGAAGAAGTCCACGTGGGCGGCACGGGCCGCGGCCTCAACCTCCTCGCGCGTGGCGCCCGGGTGGCCGTAGGCGATGTTCTGGGCGATGGTGCCCTCGAAGAGCCAGGCGTCCTGCAGCACCATGCCAAACTGGCGGCGCAGGTCGGCGCGGGTCATCTGGCGGGGGTCCAGGGCGTCCAGCGTGATCGAGCCCGAGCTCCTGTCCAGTCCGTCCAGCGTGATGCGGCCGCCGTCCACCTCGTAGAAGCGCATGAGGAGGTTGATGAGGGTGGTCTTGCCCGCTCCCGTGGCACCCACGATGGCCACCTTTTGGCCGGGCTCGGCGACGAGGCTCACGTCATGCATGAGCGGACGCGCCGAGTCGTAGCCAAAGCGCACGTGCTTGAAGGCCACCTGTCCGCGCACGGGCTCGACGGGACGCAGGGGCTCGGCCGGGTCGGGCTCCACCTCGGGCTCGTCGAGCAGGCGGAAGACGCGCTCGGCGGCGGCCAGGGCGCCCTGCAGCTGATTCACCGTGAGCGAGAGCTGCGTCAGGGGCTCGGTGGCCTGGGTCACGTACTGGAAGAACGCCTGGAAGACGCCGACGGTGAGCTGCCCCGCAACCAGCATGCCGCCCGCAAGCAGGCCGATGCCCACCTGCGCCAGGCGCGTGAGGAAGCGGATGGCCGGGCTGATGGCGTTGGTCACAAAGTCCAAGCGCTCGCTCGTGCGGGCAAAGGCCTCGGCTGCCTCGGCGATCTCCGCCACGCTGGCGTCGTCGCGCCCAAAGGACTTGATGACGGCGCGGCCCGAGTAGGCCTCCTCCACCTTGCCGGTGAGCCTGCCCAGCGAGGCCTGGCGCTCAGAGGCGTAGACCAGCGTGCGGGCCGAGACCACCTTGGTCAGCACGAAGGACGCCACGGCAAACACCAGGAAGACGCCCGTAAGCGCAAAGTTGTAGCGGGCCATCATGATGGTTGCGCCCACGAGGGTGACCACCGAGATGAGCAGCTGCAGAAGGCCGCGCTGCAGCACCTCGGAGACCTTGTCCAGGTCGTTGGTTGCACGGCTGATGGTGTCTCCGGGCTGGTGGGCGTCATAGTAGGAAAGCGGCAGGCGCCCGACCTTGGCAGAGATCTGACGGCGCAGGCCCAGGTTCAGGCGCTCGGCAAAGCTCGCCATGACCAGGGACTGCACGGTGTAGAAGACCCACGCGGCCGTCCAGATGCCCAGGAAGGTCAGAATCTGAGTGCCGCCGTTGTCCAGCGTGACCACAAAGCCCGTGCCCGCGGCAAAGGCCTCCTGGATGTTTGCCCACAGCAGGTCCACCAGCCCCGCGCTGTAGGCGGGGGCGGCCAGGCTGAAGCCGACGTAGGCCCACGCCCAGGCAAG
>OGOY01001954.1_pt1 | contig 19830 bp, 19 predicted proteins | sample 1552811 | NCBI WGS metagenome assembly OGOY01 (sample SAMEA2580132, study PRJEB22360) | human gut metagenome | biome: human gut; feature: human-associated habitat; material: faeces | place: Denmark | collected 2008/2010 | reverse complement strand
GGGCTGGGTTCATTGTCTGAGCGACTTTGCGAAGCAAGGGGAGCGAAGATAAAAACCCAGCCCGCCGCGGGGCACCCGGGGACCGCAGGGACGGGAGCAGCTATACTACTCTCAGTAGTTAAGGGTCGCGGATCCGCCGCGTCGCCGCTCTCAACAGGAGGTCTTTGTTTATGGCAGATCAAAAGCCGGTCGTCGGGATCATCATGGGTTCCAAGTCCGATCTGGGCGTTATGGAAGGCTGCACCGCCGAGCTCGAGGCGCTTGGTGTGCCCTATGAGCTCGTCATTGCGAGCGCACACCGCACGCCGGCGAAGGTCCACGAGTGGGCCTCGACTGCCGCCGATCGCGGTATCAAAGTGATTATCGCCGCCGCCGGCAAGGCTGCTCACCTGGGCGGTGTCGTGGCTGCGTTTACGCCGCTGCCGGTCATCGGCGTGCCTATGAAGACGAGCGATCTGGGTGGTATGGACTCGCTGCTGTCGATGGTGCAGATGCCTTCGGGCGTGCCCGTTGCCTGTGTGGCCATCAACGGTGCCAAGAACGCTGCCATTTACGCCACGCAGATTCTGGGCGCATGCGACCCCGAGTACCGCAAGGTTATCGAGAAGATGAAGCAGGAGATGGCTGACGCCTAAGCGCTCTGCCAGTCCATTTGCAGCATAAGGAGAGCCATGTCCGACTATCAGGGAAAGCGTTTTTCGGCTTCTCGGATTCCCGATCCAGCCAAGTCGGGAGCAGCCCGCGCGCCGCAGCAGGGTCGGACATCCTCTCCTCAGCAGTCACGTGCGCCGCGCCCCGTGATGCCGGCGAAGCATCGCCGTCAGGATACACCTGCTGCATATCGCCCTTCGTCATACAGTACGGCCAAGAAGTCACCTCGCTCTTCGGCGCATGCCGCGCCATCGAGCTATACCGAGCCGCCGCGCAAAAATCGCCGCTCCGTCATTCCCATTCTGCTCATCATCATCGGTATTGGCCTGATCGTTGCTGCGGCCGCTATCTTTATCAACGCGCAGATTGGCTACAAGCAGGCGAGCGAGTCGTATCAAAAGATCGAAAAACAATATGTGAGCGACAAGGACGCCAGCGGCGTGCCGATTATCGACTTTGATGCACTTGCCCAGACGAATCCCGAGGTTGTGGGTTGGATTTATGCGCCCGGCACCAACATCAACTATCCCGTCGTGCAGACCAACAACAACTCCAAATACCTCAACACGATGTTTGACGGTACGGCTAACGCGTCCGGTGCCATCTTCTTGGATAGCGACGACACCGCGCCGGGCATGGTGGATCAGCAGACCACGATCTACGGCCACCATATGAACGATGGGTCGATGTTCAACGTGATTTCGGACACCACCGACCAAGCGACGTTCGATAGCATCGAGTACGTGTATTACATCACGCGCGATGCAACGTATAAGCTGCGTCCGCTGGCGACCAAGGTGGTCGAGGACACGTATGCCAAGGCGCGCACGCCCAACTTTGAGGGCGATGACGGACTGAAGAATTATCTGTCCGAGATGCTCGACGGTGCCTCTGCCGTGGCGAGCGATGCCACCGATCGTGCCGCTTCGGCAACCAAGGTCGTAACGCTTGTGACCTGCCGTTCGCTGTCATTTAGCAATACGCGCGCCGTCATGGTGCTCACGCCGGTCGAGGAATAAAGTGTCCGGGCCCCGTCCCAAAAAGACTACCCTGGAAATCAAAAGGAGAAATGATGCTTGAGAACGGCAAATCGATGCCTTCGGTTGATGCTTGGCTGCGCGAAGCCAAGGCCGATGTTTCGGCGGCTGATTGTGGGATGTACCTGACACACAACGGCGTGGTGCGCGCGACGCCCAAGGCCGAAGCGCGCGGAGTCGAGACCGATGGCGTGGCGCCAGGCCACAAGGTGGGCGGCATGGTGTTTGGCTTCGATGCCGAAAAGGTGCAGGCCGCTATCGAGGCGACGCGCACGATGCCGGGTATCGGCTATGTGCGCGTGTGGCTGGCTAGCGGCGAGCTTACCGTGGGCGACGACATCATGCTCGTGCTCATTGGCGGAGACATTCGCCCGCATGTGGTCGATGCGCTGCAGTCGCTCGTCGGCACCATCAAGAACGAGTGCGTGAGCGAGGTCGAGCGCGAGGCGTAAGGCCTCGTCGGCAATCCGAGTCTGTCTATAGCGAAAGCCCGCCGGCAGTTCATGTAGATCTGCCAGCGGGCTTTGATGTGTTGGAGCTATTTTGCTCGGGCGTTTGCTACACGCGTGTGGCGTCCTTGGGGCTCATGGTCATACTCTGAAAACGGTTCTCCATATATTCGTTATCGAAATGCTTGTCATAGAACTGTGCGACGGGAATATTTCGAATGGTTCCGTTGACGCGCTGATACCAATAGTCGAGCGATTGCAACGTCATGACGCCGTCGATCAACATGACGGCGGTCAGGATGACGGTAGCAGAGTAGCGGCGTTTCCATGGAATCATATTGATGAGCTTAAGCAGGCGCGGCAGCAAGACCTTGATCCAGATGAGGCCACCCAGGCCCCACATGCAGGCAAACGGCGTGCATGTGCGTCCCCCGGTCAATACCGCGATGGGATCGGGCATGCCGAATAGCCTAATGTGTGAATAGCTCCACGACACCACGCCAAATGAGGTCTGCATAAACCAGCCTACAAACACCTCGAAAGCGCCGCCGATCAGGGCACTTACCAGGAAAATGATCAGAGGATTCTTTTTATAGAAGCGGTTGAGCGCCATGGTCATGAGCACCGCGCCAAATCCGTAGATGGGGCTAAAGGGGCCAAATAGCATACCGGCACGGTCCTGATAGACGCCGGGATCGACGACGACCATATGCCAGACTTCCTCGAGAATGAGACCTAACACGCTGCAGACGAAGAATACCCAGAACAGGTTGAAGTAGTTGAGCTTGATGTAGCCCTCGCCGGTTTCGTCGCGGCCGAGCATCCCCTCGGCGGCGGCATCGCGGTCGAGCATCTCTTGCAGACGGCGCTGCAGTTCGCGCTCCTGGCGTAGCGTGGGGTCGACGGTGGCCGACAGCGCAATGAGGATGACAAGCTGGACGGCGGGGCGCAGCAGGAAGGGTCCGATGCCCTGGAGCATCACGTCAACTAAAAGCTCCACGACGGTAAATGCGATGAGGACGTAAGACAGGCGGGCGGCATTGCGCCGCTGGTCCTTGATGAGGTCCAGGCCAAAGACGATCAAGATGATCGCGCTTGCCGCCGAGAGCATAATGCCGGCGACGATAAGGCCAACCGCGACCAGGGTGTTATCACCGAGCTTAGCGGCGACGTTGCCGTTAATGAGTGCGGTGATGACCTGCCACATAAAGACGGCGACTGACGGGAGCGTGCCCACGCCAGATAGGGTGCACAGGACTGCGTAGACCTTGATGATAAGGGGGATCTTCTTGGCCTCCGTGGTGCTGGGGACACTGGGGTCGAGTTGATTTCGATCCATACGCTACCTTTCTCGTCTTGTAGTAGCCTACAAGGATACGCCGACGACCAGCTAAAAGACAGGACGAACGTCCCAATTGCAACAATGTAGCCCCTAGCGCGGGCGAGACACGGCGCACGGGAAGTCTTCGAGGCCGTTGCCCCTGAGAGTGGACTACCCAATAAAATGTTTGGTCGCAAAACGGATAATAAGCTCGGTGGGCTTTTAAAAAGCGCTGCTCATGCGCGGGGGAGCGCGTCGCGCCGTGCGTATAATAAGGCGGGTAACGCCAAAATACGAGGCTCTGAGGGGATGCCATGTCTCAAGAAACCATCCGCGCGGCCGAGCGTGCCGCGGGACAGGTGAACGCCATGTCGACGTATGATCCGGACTCTGACCAGCTGCATGAGGAATGCGGCGTTTTTGGTGTCTGGGCGCCCGATCGCGACGTGGCTCGACTGACGTACTTTGGCCTGCGTGCACTGCAGCATCGCGGCCAAGAATCGGCGGGAATCGCCGTTGGTGACGGCGGTACGGTTATGGTCCGCAAGGATCTGGGCCTGCTCGACCGCGTGTTCTCCAATGCCGACTTGTCGACGCTCTCCGGTCAGCTGGCCGTGGGTCATGTGCGCTACGGCACCGCCGGCGCCAAGAGCTGGGAAGCCTCTCAGCCGCACCTCTCTACCATCAATAGCGTCATTATCGCGCTCGCGCACAACGGCACCCTCGTCAACACCGACGAGCTGCGTCGCCAGCTGATCGAGCTGGGCGTACCGTTCCTCTCCAACTCGGATTCCGAGGTCGCGACCAAACTCATCGGCTACTTTACTCAGCGTACTGGCCATCTGCGCGAGGGCATTCGCAAGACCATGGAGCTCGTGCGCGGCGGCTACGCCATGACGCTCATCAACGAGCAGGCGCTCTACGCATTCCGCGATCCGCACGGCATTCGCCCGCTCGTGCTGGGCAAGCTGGTGGATGAGGGCCTGGACCAGGCCGATGCCGCATCCGTTTCGCAGCTGCCGTCGCAGGACGGCGCCGCGACGGTCGACGCCACCACCCATGTCACGCGCGCCGGCGGCTGGGTCGTTGCCTCCGAGACCTGCGCGCTCGATATCGTGGGCGCCGAGTACGTCCGCGACGTCCGTCCCGGTGAGATTTTGCGCATCAGCGCCGAGGGCCTTGTGTCCGAGCAGGGCGTGCCTGCCGCCGAAGAGCCTGCTAACTGCATTTTTGAGCAGGTCTACTTTGCTCGCCCCGATTCCATCATGAACGGCAAGAGCGTCTACGCCTGCCGTTATGACATGGGTCGTCAGCTGGCACATGAGGAGCCCGTCGAGGCCGACCTGGTCATCGGCGTGCCCGACTCCGGCCTGCCGCCCGCGGAGGGCTATTCGCACGAGAGCGGCATTCCCTTTGGCGAGGGCCTCATCAAGAACCGCTACGTGGGCCGTACGTTTATCGAGCCTACGCAGGAGTTGCGCGCCATGGGCGTGCGCATGAAGCTCAACCCGCTGCGCGACAACATCGAGGGCAAGCGCCTGGTCGTCATCGACGACTCCATCGTGCGTGGCACCACCATGGTGCAGCTCGTCAAGATGCTGCGCAACGCTGGCGCCAAGGAGATTCATATCCGCATCAACTCGCCCGAGGTCATCTGGCCGTGCTTCTACGGTATCGATACCGACGTACAGTCGCAGCTTATCAGCGCCAACAAGACGGTCGACGAGATTTGCGAGTATATCGGCGCCGATTCGCTGGCCTTCCTTTCGGTCGAGGGCCTGCTGAAGGTCATGCCCAAGGGCGGTTACTGCGATGCGTGCTTTACCGGCCGCTACCCCGTGGCGATTCCCGAGAGCTTTGGCCGCGACAAGTTTATGGAGGGCTTTAAGCCCCGCAACCTGGATAAGCCGCTGCACTTTGACGACGACGCCGTGGTCGAGAAATACGACGACCGCAGCTGGGAAGAGAAGCACGGCGAGGCCTAAAACCTGCCATGTAGGGACAGGTTCATTTTGGTAGGTTTTACCTGCTGTTTTGTTGATATGACGGCGCGTGCTGTTATGGCGCGCGCCGAAATGAACGCAACTATGAGCACCGTTTGGCGCCCGCGCGGCGGACGGTAGTGGGAGAGGAAGGCTCAGATGAGCGACAGCAAGCATGTGACGTATGAGGACGCCGGCGTCGATACCGCCGAGGGCGGCCGCGCCGTCGACGCCATTAAGCAAATGGTTAAGGACACCAACCGTCCCGAGGTCATCGGCGGTATCGGTGGCTTTGGTGGCTTATTCTCGGCCGCCGCGCTTAAGGATATGGAAGACCCGATTCTGATCAGCGGTACCGACGGCGTGGGCACCAAACTTGTGCTCGCCCAGATCATGGATCGTCACGAGACGGTGGGCCAGGACCTGGTCGCCATGTGCGTCAACGACATTTTGGCTTCGGGCGCCGAGCCGCTGTTCTTCCTGGACTACGTTGCCATCGGCCACATTGAGGCCGAGCACATGGCAAAGATCATCAAGGGTGTGGCCGACGGCTGCAAGCTCGCGGGCTGCGCGCTCGTGGGCGGCGAGATGGCCGAGCACCCCGGCGTCATGGCTTCGGCCGACTACGACCTTGCCGGCTTTACCGTGGGCGTCGTCGACCGTCCCAAGATGCTCGATCCCGCAAACGTCCGCCCCGGCGACGTGATTCTGGGCCTGCCTTCCACCGGCGTGCACTCCAACGGTTACTCGCTCGTGCGCAAGGTCATTGGCGTCGACGGCATTAAGCCGGGCACGCCCGAGGCCGCCGCTAAGGCCGAGGAGCTGAGCCGTCCGCTCGAGGAGCTCGGCGGCGCATCGCTGGCAGACGCCCTGTTGGCCCCCACGCGCATCTATGTCAAGCCGATTCTTGAGTTGCTCCGCGGCGGCGCCAACGTGCACGCTATCGCCCACATTACTGGCGGCGGTATTACCGAGAACCTCAACCGCGCGCTTGCCGACGACGTCGACGCCGTGGTCACCCGCAACGGCGCCGAGATGGGTTGGGACGTTCCGCCCGTCATCACCTACGTGTCGCGCCAGGCCGAGCTCGCGCCCAACGAGGCATGCAAGACCTTCAACATGGGCGTTGGCCTGTGCCTGATCGTCGCCCCCGAGGACGAGGCCGCGGTTACCGAGGCCCTGGTCGCGCTGGGCGAGAAGCCGTTCCGCGTGGGCGAGTGCGTTGAGGGTTCCGGTAAGGTCGTGTACTCCGATGAGCGCTAACGAGCAGATGGCTGCTGCCGAGAGCTTGGGCTTTGTGCCCTACACCCGTCCGACCGGCACCGATACGGCTGAGCCGCTCAAGATCGGTGTGCTCATCAGCGGTTCGGGTACCAACCTGCAAGCGCTGATCGATCTGATCGCCGCCGGCAAGCTCAACGCTTCGATTGAGCTTGTGGTGTCGAGCCGTCCTTCGGCTAAGGGTTTGCAGCGCGCTGAGCGCGCGGGCATCCAGACGCTCACGCTGTCCAAGGATGTCTATGCTGACCCCATCGCCGCCGACGAGATCATCGCGCACGAGCTGCTCGAGCGCGGCTGCGAGTACGTGGTGATGGCCGGCTACATGCGTATGGTGCACACCCCGCTGCTGGCGGCGTTCCCCAACCGCGTGGTCAACTTGCACCCGGCGCTGCTGCCGAGCTTTACCGGTGCCCACGCGATCGACGATGCGTTTGCTCGCGGCGTCAAGGTGACCGGCGTGACCGTGCACTTTGCCAACGAGATCTACGACAACGGTCCCATCATTGCCCAGCGTGCGCTGACTGTTGAGGAGGGCTGGGACGTCGACACGCTCGAGGAGCACATCCACGCGATCGAGCACGTGCTGTATCCCGAGGTCGTGCAGATGCTCGTCGACGGCCGCGTTCACGTGCTGGAGAGCGGCAAGGTCGCAATTGACGCGCCTCGCGGCTAGCGGCGCACAGTACAATTTAGCCGAGTAGTCAGGGTGGTCATTGGCGCCAAGACGCGCGTGGCCACCTTTTGTTTTGGGTAGTCACCTGCGACGTTCTTTAACGACTAGTCATTCAAGAACGTCGCAGGTGGCTAGGTGAGAGAGGTGAGCGCATGGCGGATAACGAAGCGCTGTTTACGCCTGAGCTGGTGTTTTTTGATTGGGAGTGTGCGACGCCGGATGAGGTGTTCGCGCGGCTTGAGGGCGAGCTTGCACCACATGGCTACATTGCATCCGGTTGGCTCGATGCCGTCCGCACGCGCGAGGATGCCTATCCCACGGGTCTCGCTATGCCGGCGGCAAACATTGCCATTCCGCATACCGATCCGGGGTTTGTGGCCAAGCCCTATATCGCGGTGGTGAAGCCCGCCGCGCCCGTGACATTTAACGCTATGGCTGGCATGGGCGCTCCGGTGCCGGCGCAGATCGTCATCAATCTGGGCATCGCCGAGCCGGGCGGCCAGGTCGAGGCCCTGCAGGCACTCATGAACATCTTTATGGGCGCCGATGCCGCAGCCGACGTGCTCGGCCAGACCACGCCCCAGGGCATGGTCGACGCCATCCGCCGCCACTTCTAAGGTGGGGCTGAGTCGGCACTTGGGGACTGTCCCTAACTGCCGGCTGCCAGAGCTGTCCCCTTTGCACCAAAATGGTGCAGATTAATCTGTCCCCAATGCACCAAGCGTGCCGCGGGGGCTGCGTTGTGACACAATGGCGTTTGTTCGATTCGTTATGCGAAAGGCCAACTATGGCAAATAAGAAAAAGAACTCCGAGGCCGCGCCGACGCCCGAGCAGCAGGCCCGCGCTGCCTCCAGCTCTCGCAAGAAGCAGCGCAAGACGTACGTGTCTAAGACCGTCAAGATCGTTCTGGTGGTCATCGGCGTGCTGGCGATGCTGCTTTCCGTCTCGGCGATGGCGTGCTCCGGCCTTATGTCGCAGGCTGAGGACACCTCGAGCTACAAGCTGACCGGCGGTGTTGCTGCCACTATCAACGGCACCAACCTTACCGAGGACACCGTGACCAAGCAGATCATGAGCATGCGCACGTCCTACGGCTACACCAAGGATGAGGATTGGGCGCAGTATCTGGTTGACAACGACCTCACGCCCAAGAAGTACCGCAAGCAACTCATCGACTCCTACACGCAGCAGATTCTGCTTCAACAGGCACAGAAGGAGAACGGCGTGACGGTGTCGGACGAGGAGGTCGAGAAGGCTTGGAAGGACGCGTGCAAGAGCGCGGGCGGAGCCAAGGCCTTTAAGAAGACCCTCAAGACCTACGGCTATACCGAGGACACCTACAAGGACTCGCTCAAGGAGAGTCTGGCGCAACAGAAACTCAAGGATGCCGTCGCGCCCACGAGCAAGCCCAAGGACAGCGAGATTGTCGATTACATCAACGAAAATCTGTCCAGCTACAACGACGCCCGCCGCTCGTCGAACATCCTGATCAAGGTTGATTCCGACGCTTCCGACGAGGACAAGGCTGCCGCCAAGGCCAAGGCGCAGGAGTGCCTGGACAAGATCAACTCCGGTGAGCTGAGCTTTGAGGACGCCGTTGAGCAGTACTCCGAGGACACCGGTTCCAAGGAGAAGAAGGGCGATGTGGGCTGGGATAAGCTCACCACCTTTGTCGACAGCTACCAGACGGCGCTCGAGGGACTCAACAAGGGCGACGTGAGCGAAGTCGTCGAGTCGACCTATGGCTACCACATCATCAAGTGCACCGACTACTTCCATGTCGATAATCAGGTTGATGACATCAACCAGGTGCCCAAGGACATCAAAAAGTACGTCTCCAACGTGGTGAAGACGCAAGCGGCCAGCACCGCGTACAGCGAGTGGCTGGAGCAGTACAAGAAGGATGCCGACATCACCGTCAACCCCATGCCCAAAGACGTACCCTATAACGTGAGTCTGAAGGGTGTCACCAAGAGTTCGACCGACGATTCGTCGACGACTGAGTAATCATGGGGCGGTGCTCGCGCGAGTGCCGCCCACACTATTGAGGAGGATTTGCAGATGACCAACGAAGAGCTGCAGAAGGAAATGATTGCGGCCATGAAGGCCAAGGACAAGGTTCGCCTGTCCATCATTCGCCAGGTTAAGGCCGAGGTGAAGAATATCGAGGTCAATGAGCGCCGCGATGTGACCGAGGAAGACGTCAACAGCATGATCAAGCGTCTGATCAAGCAGACGAGCGAGACGCTGGAGATGTCCATCAAGGCCGGCACCGACCAGGAGCGTACCGACAACCTGACCGAGCAGGTCAAGATTCTGGAGAGCCTGCTGCCCGCGCAGGTTTCGGGCGAGGAGCTCGAGGCCCTGATCGAGCAGGTTATCGCCGAGCTGGGCGCCACGTCCAAGAAGCAGATGGGCCAGGTTATGGGCGCACTCGGCAAGGCCACCGGTGGCAACTTCGATAAGCCGGCCGCGGCAAAGATCGTCGGAGCCAAACTCGCGTAGGGGCCGAGCGGTACATAGTTGATGTTTAGGGGGGCGTGGCCGTCATGGTCGCGCCCCTTTTTGCTGGGCTGGGCACTCATTGGGGACAGGCTTAAATGAGTGCCCGGGCTACGCTCATTGGGGACGGGCTTAAATGAGTGCCCAATGAGCAGGTACTCATTTAAGTCTGTCCCCAATGACTAGGTGGAAGGTTGCGGGTTCTTTACGGGAATGTAGTGTGGGCTGCGGAAACGTGATTCTTTCCGTACAATAGTTCAACTCGTGTAAACGCAGGGAAGGGACATTCATGGCAGACATGATCGAGATCAAGCATCTCAACAAGTACTTTGGCGACCTGCATGTGCTCAAAGATATCAACCTCACCGTCAAACGCGGCGAGAAGCTCGTAATGATCGGGCCTTCCGGCTCGGGTAAGTCGACGCTCATCCGTTGCGTCGATTATCTGGAGGAGCCCACGTCGGGCGAGGTCGTCATCGACGGTACGCCGCTCACCAAAAAGAATCACCTGGAGATGGCTCGCAAGTACAGCTCCATGGTGTTTCAGCAGTTCAACCTGTATCCCAACATGACGGTGCTGGGCAACCTGACGCTCGCACCCATCAAGCTGCAAAAGAAGAGCAAGGAGGAGGCGACCGAGATCGCCATCGCCGCGCTCAAGCGCGTCGGCATGGCGCATAAGGCTGGCGAGTATCCGCAGAATCTCTCGGGCGGTCAGCAGCAGCGCATCGCCATCGCCCGTGCCCTGTGCACCAAGCAGCCTATCATCCTGTTTGACGAGCCGACCTCGGCGCTCGACCCCGAGATGGTCCAGGAGGTACTGGACGTTATGATTGAGCTCGCGCAGGAGGACATCACCATGATCTGCGTGACGCACGAGATGGGCTTTGCGCGCCAGGTGGCCGACCGCGTCATCTTTATGGAGGACGGCCGCATTCTGGAGGAGGGCACGCCCGAGCACTTCTTCGATAACCCCGAGAACCCGCGTTGCCGCGAGTTCCTGTCCAAGATTCTGCACTAGGCGCGGTGATGGACATGACGGATATGACGAGGGCGGCCGTGTCGCGCCGTCACTTTTTGCAGCTGGCTGGCGCCGGCATGCTCGCGCTGACGGGGACCGCGCTTACCGGTTGCGGCAACTCCACCAGCGGTGAGGGCTCCGACAAGGGGTCCAAGCTTGCGGCCATCAAGTCGCGTGGCCATCTGAATGCCGGCGTTAAGAAGGATGTTCCCGGCTACGGCTATTACGACACCGCCAAGGGCCGCTTTGAGGGCATGGAAGTCGATTTGTGCTACCAGATCGCCGCTGCCGTCTTTGGTGTGAGCTACAAGAAGGCTCGTGCCCAGGAGCTTGTCGAGTTTACCGACGTAACGCCCAAGACGCGCGGCCCACTGATCGATAACGGCCAACTCGACGTGGTCGCGGCGACCTACACCATCACCGACGAGCGCAAGAAGAGCTGGGATTTCTCGACGCCGTACCGCACCGACTACGTGGGACTCATGGTCAAGCAGCGTTCGGGCTTTACCTCGATTGAGGATCTGGACGGCAAGGTCATTGGCGTGAGCCAGGGTGCCACCACGCAGGGCCTGATCGAGCAGATGATCAAGGACAACGGCTTTAGCTGCAAGCCCGAGTTTAGGGCCTTTAGCGGCTATCCCATCATCAAGAGTTCGCTCGACGCCGGCAATATCGACGTCTTTGCCATGGACCGCTCCACGCTGGCCGGTTACATGAACGAGACCGTTGAGCTGCTGCAGCCCGAGGTCAAGTTTGGCGAGCAGGGCTACGGCGTGGCGACCAAGAAGGGCTGCGACCTTTCGGCTGTGGTCGATCAGGTGGTTTGCGATCGCCTGGCCGATGGCTGGCTCGACCAAGAGGTCAAGACCTGGGGTCTTGTATAGGCGCATCGTCCAAGGAAGGAATCATATGCTCGAAGGATTGTTTGACGCCGACCGCTGGTCGACGACATTTCAAAACATGGGGCCCTTCTGGGAGGGCTTTGGCGTGACGCTGCAGGTGGTCGTTGCCGGCCTGCTGCTATCGCTGGTGCTGGGCACGCTGCTGGGCGTGTTCTCTACCACTCGTTCGCGCGTGCTGCGCGCCATAAGCCGCGTGTATGTGGAGTTTTACCAGAACACTCCGTTGCCCGTGCAGGTGCTCTTTATGTACATGGCCGGTCCGCAGTTTTTGCAGGCCATAACCGGTGCCGACCAGCCGGTGCGCATCGCGCCGTTCGTGCTGGGCTTCTTGGGTGTGGGCCTGTATCACGCGGCCTACATCTCGGAGGTCATCCGCACTGGTATCGAGGCGGTTCCGCGCGGTCAGATGGAGGCGGCCCAGAGCCAGGGCTTCACCCGTGCGCAGGCGTACTGGTACATCGTGCTGCCCCAGACGTTCAAGATCATTCTGCCGCCGCTGTGTAACCAGGCGCTCAACCTGGTCAAGAACACGTCGGTGCTGGCGCTTGTGGCCGGCGGCGACCTTATGTACCGTTCCGACAACTTTGTGAGTCTGTACGGTTACCTGCAGGGATACATCGTCTGCTGCCTTATGTACTTCATCATCTGCTTTCCGCTCGCCATGCTGGTACAGTGGCTCGAGCGCCGCTCCAAGGAGCGTCCGCGCGGCGTGAGCCTGGCCGAGCTGGGGCTCGACAACGTAGAGGAGGCCTAGCGCATGGAAATCTTCAACGCGACCAACCTGCTCTACATTTGGGGCGGCTTTGTTAAGACAATCGAGATCTCGGCGCTGTCGATCTTTTTCTCGCTCATCTTTGGCACGGTGCTGGCGCTCGTTAAAAGCTATGCGCCCCGCCCGTTCCGTATTTTGGTGAGCGCTTATATCGAGCTGTTCCGTTGCACGCCGAACCTGCTGTGGATTCTGTTTATCTACTTTACGGTGCAGGGTTTGGACATTGTGATTTCGACCATCGCCTTTACGCTGTTTACCAGCGCTGTTATGGCCGAGATTGTGCGCGGCGGCCTCAACTCGATTCCGCGCGGCCAGTTTGAGGCAGCGCAGAGCCAGGGTTTCGGCTTCTTTGCCACCATGCGCTACATCATTCTGCCGCAGACGTTTAAGACGATCATTCCGGCGCTGTTTAGCCAATGCACGACCGTCATCAAGGACAGCTCGTATCTTTCGGGCATTAACGTGGCCGAGCTCATGTACACGGCAAACGTCGTGATGGCCCACGCGATCGACCTGTCGCAGGTTCTTATGCTCTACGGCCTGGTGTTTGCGATGTACTTTGTGCTCAACTTTGGTATCTCGTTGCTGGTCCGAGCATATCAACGCCGTATTGTGGCAGCGTAGTCCTGCTTCCCCAAGCATGGCATCTTGCCCCTCAATCGTCGCTTGCGTACATTTAGTACGCGGCGCTCCTCTTTCGGGGCAATCTGCCGCACTTGGGAAACCAGGACGGTCGTAAGTGACAAAATGAGAATCAGGAATCGCCTATTTCTCATTTGTTAGAAAGGAATCGCGATGAGCGATCTGGAGAACAAGAAGAATCCTGTGGTCATTACCATCGCGCGCGACTTTGGCGCCGAGGGCCACGAGATTGGTCGCATGCTTGCCGACGAGTTGGGGATTCCGCTGTACGATAACGAGCTGCTGGTGCGTGCGTCGCTGCGCGCGGGCGAGTCGCTCGACAAGATGGCCGCCTACGACGAGCGCCTGGCCGTGGAGAACATGGCGTTTCTGCCCGACCGCTACGATGCCCGTTCGTACTCGGACAAGTTGTTCCAAAAGATGAGCCAGGTGATTTTGGATCTGGGTGAGACCGAGAGCTGCATTATCGAAGGCCGCCTGTCCGATTACCTGCTGCGTAACAACCCCAACCACATTGCCGTATTGGTGACCGCTCCCTTTGAGGACCGCGTCGAGATCGTGCGCAAGAAGCGCGGTCTTAACAAAAAGAAGGGCGCCAAGCTGGTCAAGCAGCAGCAGAAGGCGCGCGAGGCGTTCTATAAGCGCTACAGCGCCGGAAAGTGGAAGATGACGAGCGGTAAGGATATCGTTGTCAACCGCGCCAAGTTGGGACGCGAAGGCTGTAAAGACGTCATTGCCGCTGCCTACCGCTACAAAGTGGCGCAGCTCGAAGGCTAGCCGATCAAAACCACCACAAAGGGGACAGCACCTTTGTGGTGGTTTTTGTTTTAGGCAGAGGGGAAGGCTTTGGCGAGACCGGCGCGCGTCTGCGTGTCGGTCTTTTGGTAGATAGAGCTCAGGTGGCGCTGCACCATGCGCATCGAGATACCGAGCTCCTCGGCGACCTGCTTGAGCGGGCGTTCATCCTGGGTCACGGCTATGAGCACGTCGACTTCGCGCGGGGTGAGGGCGTGGTTGGCGATGAAGGCCTGGCGCTGCTCCTCGACGGTGGGCGCGGCGAGCACTTCTTCTGCCAGCTGCTCGCGCTCGCGCTCCTGCTCGGTTTGGGGTAGGCGGAACAGGCCGGCTGCCACGAATGCCGCGCAGGCGGCGACGAGCAAAACGAGCGCACCGATCATGATGAGGGCAACGTTGCCCGAGGTCACAAGGGCAAGCGAGATGCCCGATGTAGTGAATGCGCATGCATTGTTGGCGGCGCGTCCCATGCCGGCCCAGAGAGCGGGCGCATGCATGTGCGGTGCCAGCTGTGTAAAGGTGGCGGTAAAGAACGTGACAAAAAAGCCCGAGCTCAGGTAAAAGACGACAAGGCCCAGGTTGGGATCGGCACCGGCCTCGACGGCCAGGATGGAAATGGTCGAGAGCACGGCAATGCCGAGCATGACAAGCCCCATGTATCGGCGCTCGGCAAGATCAAAGATAAGACCGGCGGCAAGGCCGCTTGCCGCCAAAAAGAGGCGCGGCCAGGTCTGCACGGCAATGGTGCCGTGGGCGTTGGAGAGTGTGACCACGTTGTCGAGGGTCGAGAACAAGCAGGCAAGAATCATGACGAGCGCGATGCTCCAGCATGCCTGTTTGGCGAGGGCATGAGAGGGCTCAACAAAGGGATTGATGGCGGGGCTGGAGCTCTCGGCAGCCTTTTGGGGAACGACGCTGAGGGCGGAGATGGCGATCGTCGCTGTGCCAAGGACGATGAGCTCTGCGATACCGCCGCAATTGAGCAGGTTGACGGCGAACTGCATCAGGATGCCCGCGGCATAGGCCGCTCCCGCACCGGTGGCGAGCTTGGGATCATCCTGAAATGCCAACGAAAAGGCGTGGTGAGTGGCGGCGCCCAGCAGGCCGAGTCCAAAGAACGCCACGCACCCCAGAATCTCGAGGGCAAGCGGGCCCGTGGGGGACTGGATCTGGGTCAATCCCAGGATGGCGACGGGAACAGCGGCGTTGGCGGCTGCCAATGAGTGGCCTTTGCGCTGTGCGAGCCCGAGCAGCGGCGCATATCCGATAAAGCCGAGTACACTCGCGCCCAGAATAAAGCCCTGTGCGATCACAACGCGTTCGGCACCGGCGAGCAGCCCGACGTTGACGTCGAAGCGAAACTCGGCGGCAAGGAAGGCGAAGGTAAACAGTGCGAGTGCCAGAAGCGCGTTGATTTTAGGCTTGCTCAGATTCAAGGACAGTCCTTTGGGTGGACGGAATAGTCGTGTCCTCGATTGTAGCGTCCCTGGGACGCGTGTGACGACAACGAAATCATATTGAATTAAACCGCAGGTAGAGGCCTAGGTTCGCATCTACGAACCTAGGCATATGGAGTCATTTGGCACATCTTGGTGGTACAGGACCGCCACAAAGGGGACAGGCACCTTTGTGGCGGTATGTCCCTACGACCAAGGAGGCCGTTATGAACGGAAGTCACTTCGATAAGCAAACTCAGCGTGAGCGCACCTGCTCGCTGGTTCACGGTACTTGGCGTTGTGTGGGTGCCAAAATCGCTTGCGCCGGCGCGTGTGCGCTTATGGTCGGTCAGTTGCTGCTGCCGAGCGTGGCGCTGGCGACGGAATGCGCCGATCCCGCCGCTGGGACGGATGAGGTTGCCGCGGCTCCGGTGACGCCGACGGTTGCGGAGGATGCGGCCGCAACGACCGCGCCTGCAACCGATGCTGCTCCGGCGGCGCAAGCCACCGCTGAGCCTCAGCAGACGGCCCCGACTGGCGCCACCGATGAATCCAACGATGCGGCACCCGCTGAACAAAATACTCCCAGCGACAACGCCGCCACGCCGGCGAATGACGCCATCATGCCCCGCGGTGTGACTGATGTTGTTGGCGGCAGCGACGTTAGGGTCAATACGACCGTGGTTTCCCGCTACACGGACTGCGTGCTTCCGAGCAATGTCACACTCGAAAAGGGCCAGTCGTATACCTATGATTTTCCCGATGTTGAGGGCGGCATGCCGGATGAGCCGCTCTGCGAACTTGTCGAAACCAAGTACTACCGGGCCGATGCTGCTTCGGGCACCCTGGCTGAAGTCCAGGACACATCTATGTCCGATGTGACGGCTCACTTTGAGCCTGTTGGCGATCACATGAGGCTGACGCTGGCCTTTACGGGTGGCGCGGCAGGCGGCTCGTATCGACTCACGCGCAATGAGGCTCTCTATATTGGCACGGCACTGGAGTATACCGGAACTGACTATGAAGGCAGCTCGACTATCCTCAACGAAACTAGGTACGATTATTACCTCCGCTACGTCATCAATAGCGAAATTACGCTTGTTGCATCGGAAAACGAAGCCCTCCATAACCTGGACGTCAACGACGTGAAGACCGACTACGCGCCCGGCGAGGCGCCGCGCGCGACCGCGACGATCCCCGCTGCTGACGCCGACAAGTACGAGATCGCCTATGAGTGCTGGGAAGAGATGGAGCTCGATATGGAATCCGGGGAGTCGGTACCCGTTGCCTTCTGGTATTCCGACCCCGCGAAGTACACGCCGGGCATGAAGAAGATTGACCACTTCGAAGAGGGAAAGTTCTACATGTACTCCGTTGAGCTGAGGCTCAAGGGCGACAATACCGTGGCCGATGACTGCAATATGAACGTCAACGGTCATTGGGCGCACCACATCAAGACCGTCAACGGCGTCTTCGCGCCAAACGCTGACAATATGCTGTGCGAGCAGCCGATCGACGAATGGCGGGCCATCGACGTTATCGAGATCAACGGTGCCACGACCACCTTCAAGGCGGGCGATAAGCCGGTCTTTACGGCGAATGTTCCGACGGGCTCCAACTCCCTTCCTCAGTGTGAGTTCTGGACGGGCAGCGATGGCAGCGAAGTGAACTCTCAGAAGTTCTGGGATCAGAACATCACGAACCACATCGATGCCTTTAAGCCTGGCGTGACCTATCGCTACGGCATCTACCTTAAGTCGGCGCGCGGCTTCTACTTTACGCCCAACACCAAGCTGGTGATCAACGGCCAGGAGTGCGGCTACCAGGTCGCGGATAGCGTATCCGATGAGGACAGCGGCTGGATTTACACCCTGTGACTCAACACCGATCTGACCTTTACGCTTGAAGCCACGCCGACTCCCGATCCGCAGCCTACGCCGGATCCCAAGCCGACACCGCAGCCTGAGGTTAAGCCCGAGACCAAGCCCGAAGTGAAGCCCGAGACCAAACCCGCGGCCAAGTCGGCCACGACAACCGCCACGACCAAGACGGTCGAGAAAACCACGCAGGCCAAGAAGAGCGATGCTGTCCTGGCTACCACGGGGGATACCACCGCGATGACGGTCGCCGCCCTAGGCATCGCCGGCGCAACCGTCGCCGCCGCCGGCCTCGCCGCGACAAAGCGCCGCAAACGTTAGAGCTGGGTGACGGCTCTCGTTCTCGGCCTCAGCAAAATCTCAATCTGTAACACCAAACTGCCCAAAACGCCTCTAGATGTTACAGATTGAGATGAACCGAATGGCCGCCAATCTAATGTCTCGATCTGTAACACCAAGCGGGGAATTTGACCTCTAACTGTTACAGATTGAGACAAAGCGGGGGCGGCTGGCACAATATCTCGATCTGCAACAACTACAAGGCTCAACGGGCTCCAGGTGTTACAGATTGAGACAAAACGAGCAAGCAAGTCCCAAACCACCACAAAAGTGCCTGTCCCCTTTGTGGTGGTTTGGGCGGCCGGCATAGAAAAAGTCCCCGCCGGGCGTGTGCTCGACGGGGACTTTGCCGTTTGATGGCTAGCGCTGTAGGTGATTACTCGCCCAGCAAGCTCTTGGTGATCGAAGCGGCGGCCTTCTTGCCGGCGCCCATGGCCAGGATGACCGTGGCGGCGCCCGTCACGATGTCACCGCCGGCCCAGATGCGAGGATCGGTGGTCTGGCCGGTCTCCTCGTCGGCGACGATGTAGCCCCACTTGTTGAGCTCCATCTTGCCGCCGATCTTCTTTGCGAAGGGGTTGGCGTTTGTGCCGATAGCCGAGATCGCGACGTCGCAGGGGATCTCCTCGATGGCGCCCTCGATGGGCACCGGGCGACGACGGCCGGACTCGTCAGGCTCGCCGAGCTCCATCTTCTGGACCTTGACGGCACAGACGGTGCCGTCCTCGCCGGCCACGAACTCAAGCGGGGACACCAGAGGCATGACCTCGACGCCCTCAGCCTTGGCGTGGTGCAGCTCGGCGCGACGGGCGGGCATCTCGTCCTCGGTGCGGCGGTAGGCGATGATGGCGCGCTCGGCACCAAGGCGCTTGGCCGTGCGAACGGCGTCCATGGCCACGTTGCCGCCACCAAAGACCACGACGTTCTTGCCGTGCTTGGTAGGGGTGTCGTACTCCGGGAAGTTGTTGGCCTTCATCAGGTTCACGCGAGTGAGGTACTCGTTGGCGAAGAAGACGTTGGGCAGGTTCTCGCCGGGGACGTTGAGGAACTTGGGCAGGCCGGCGCCGGTGGCAACGTAGATGGCGTCAAAGCCCTTCTCGAAGAGCTCGTCGGCCGTGGTGATGTTGCCCACGACGGAGTTGTACTCAAACTTGACGCCCAGCTCCTCAAGGCCGTCGATCTCACGCTTGACGACAGCCTTGGGCAGACGGAACTCGGGGATGCCGTAGACCAGCACGCCGCCGCCGGTAAAGAAGGCCTCAAAGACGGTAACGTCAAAGCCGTTGCGGGCGAGCTCGCCGGCGCAGGTGATGCCGGACGGGCCGGAGCCAACGACGGCGACCTTCTTGCCGTTCTTGGGGGCCATCTTGGGCTTGGAGGCAAGCTCGGGCTGGTCGCCGACGAAGCGCTCCAGCTGGCCGATGGCCACGGGCTCGGACTTCTTGCCGCGGACGCACTTGCCCTCGCACTGGTTCTCCTGCGGGCAGACGCGGCCGCAGATGGCCGGCAGCATGGACTCCTCGCGGATGATGTCCAGGGCGCCGCCAAAGTCCTCCTCGCGGATCTTCTCGATGAACTTGGGGATGTTGATGTTGACCGGGCAACCCTCGACGCAGAGCGGCTTCTTGCAGTCCATGCAGCGCTCGGCCTCGGCCAGCGCCATCTCCTTGGTGAAGCCCTTGTCGACGGGACGGAAGTCGCAGGCGCGCTCGGCGGCCGGCTCCTCGTTGTCAGCGGTGCGCGGGGACTTCATGTCCGGAACAAAGCGACCGTTTACCTGTGGCATGCGCAGTTCGCCTCCTCATAGGCCTTGAGGGACTGGCCCTCCTCGGTGCGGTACGCGGCCTGACGCGCGCGAAGGTCGTTCCAGTCGACCTTGGTGGCGTCAAAGTCGGGGCCGTCGACGCAGGCAAACTTGGTCTTGCCGTCGACCTCGACGCGGCAGCAGCCGCACATGCCAGTGCCGTCAACCATGATGGGGTTGAGGCTGGCGGTGATGGGCGTGTTGTACTTCTCGGCCGTCATGGCGGAGAACTTCATCATGGGGACGGGGCCAACGCAGAAGACCTGCGTGACGGCCTTGTCCTGGAGCAGGCGCTCCAGCGGGGCGGTGACCACGCCCTTCTCGCCGTAGGAGCCGTCGTCGGGG
>OGOY01001945.1_pt1 | contig 19907 bp, 17 predicted proteins | sample 1552811 | NCBI WGS metagenome assembly OGOY01 (sample SAMEA2580132, study PRJEB22360) | human gut metagenome | biome: human gut; feature: human-associated habitat; material: faeces | place: Denmark | collected 2008/2010 | reverse complement strand
CAACCTTTCAGCTTCTGGAGGATCTGAAGCTTTTTGAGACCTGGAAGCCGGATGTGGTACTTTACGATGTGCTTGGGGATGTGGTGTGCGGTGGTTTTGCAGCACCGATCCGGGAGGGCTATGCGGAAAAAGTCCTCATTGTCACATCCGGGGAAAAAATGGCGCTCTATGCAGCCAATAATATTTCCAGTGCTGTTCGGAATTTTGAGGACCGCAGCTATGCGAGGATCTTTGGAATTGTGCTGAACCACAGGAATGTGGAGAATGAGACTGAGAAGGTGCAGGCTTTTGCGGAAAAAAGCAATATCCCTATTGTTGGTGAGATCCCGAGAAGCGATGAGATCATCCGCTGGGAAGATCAGGGGAAAACGGTGATCGAGGGTGATGAGAATTCTGAGATCAGTGAGAAATTTTTTGCGCTGGCGCGGAAGCTGCTGGAGAGTGAAGGAACGGAGAAGGAGGGCGTATGAAAAAGGAAGCGTATTTTGCAACAGCTAAAGAACTGGAACATCTTGGACCGGAAGCAATTCCGCCTCAGATGATCTCCGGGAAGCATCTGATCTACAGTTCTCCGGCAACACTGGCCTTCAATTCTCCGGGAGCGGAAGGTTTTGGAGTAAAACGTGCGGGGCTTGCAGTGCCGGATTCCATTATGCTGATCGTAGCGCCTGGATGCTGCGGAAGAAATACCTCTCTCATCAGCTCCATGCCGGAGTATAATGACCGCTTTTTTTACCTGATGATGGACGAGACGGATATTGTCACAGGACGTCATCTGAAAAAGATCCCCAAGGCGGTAAAAGAGATCTGTGACTGCTGTGAGAAGAAACCGTCGGTGGTGATGATCTGTATTACCTGTGTGGATGCACTTCTGGGAACAGATATGGAACGTGTCTGTCGGAAAGCAGAGGAAAAAGTGGATATTCCGGTGCGTCCCTGTTACATGTATGCGCTGACACGTGAGGGCAGGAAGCCGCCCATGGTCCATGTGCGCCAGTCCTTATATTCTCTTCTTAAGCCTCAGAAGAAAAAAGGAAATGTAGTCAATCTCCTGGGATTTTTTTCACCCTTGGTGGATGACTGTGAGATCTATGAGCTGCTGCATCAGGCAGGCGTAAAAATTATTCATGAAATTTCCAGATGTAAGAATTATGAGGAATATCAGACCATGTCACAGGCCAATTTTAATCTGGTGCTCCATCCGGAAGCAAGGTTTGTGGCAGAGGATTTTCATAACCGGCTGAAGATCCCGTTTATTGAGCTTCGAAGGCTTTATCAGATGGATAAGATCGAAAATCAGTACCGTGCCCTTGGACAGGTTCTTGGCGTTTCTTTTGACCAGGAATCCTGTAAGAAAGAGGCGGAGGCAGCTGTGGAACATTTCCGGGAAGTCTGTCCGGATGCTTCCTTTGCAGTAGGGGAGTGCATGAACGGAGATCCTTTTGAGCTGGCACTTGCGCTGGTGCGGTATGGCTTCCAGGTGCCGGAGATCTATGGAACCATCTCTTCAGAGAATTTTGTATACATACGTCATCTGGCCAAGCTTAGTCCGGGTACGAAGATTTTTTCCAATATGGAACCGACCATGTTGTATTACGATCCGGCAGAGAGCGGTGTGAATTTTACCATCGGTAAGGATGCGGGATATTATCATCCGGATCAGCCTAATGTAGTCTGGAATCAGGACCGTCAGCCTTATGGGTATGCCGGGGTTCGAAGATTGTTTGAGGCGCTCCTTGAGACTGTGGAGCAGGATGAGCGGAAGGGGGAAAGAGCATGAGAGGACTTCGGAAATATCTGACACCCTTTGCCCCGGATCAGTCAGGCGCTGTATCGGTTTTGTATGAGCTTGGCGGGATCATCGTGATCTGTGATGCTGGCGGATGCACGGGAAATGTCTGCGGTTTTGATGAGCCAAGATGGTTTGAGCGAAAAAGTGCCGTGTTCAGTGCCGGACTTCGAGACATGGATGCCATTCTGGGACGGGATGACCGCCTGGTTGCCAAACTTGTGGATGCGGCAGAAAAGGTGGAAGCAGGTTTCGCGGCCGTAATCGGAACGCCGGTGCCTGCGGTGATCGGAACAGATTATCAGGCACTGAAACGGATGTGCGAGAAAAAAACAGACCTTCCGGTACTTGCGGTAAATACCGACGGAATGGAGCTTTATGACGGGGGAGAGCGGAAGGCTTATCTGGAACTTTTTAAAGTTTTTGCCCGGGAAAAACTGCCGGTGGAGGCAGGCAGGGTGGGAATCCTTGGAATGACACCACAGGATGTCAGTGACCTGAAAGCGGCAGATAAGATCCGGGAAAAATTTAAGTCTCAGGGGCACCAGGCAGTCTGCTACGGAATGGGAGACGGGCTGGATGAAGTAAAAAAAGCCTCCTCTGTGGAAAAAAATATCGTGGTTTCTCCGGCGGCACTGGAATGTGCCAGATATCTTGAGAAAACATTTGGAACGCCTTATGAGGTGGGATATCCGCTGGTGGAGGAACTGGTGCCGGATATGGAGTATGCAGGGAAAAAAGTCCTCATTGTGCAGCAGCAGGTGATGGCCGGTTCCATAAGAGCGGAACTTCGGAAACGTGGCGCAGACGGCGAGATCACAGTGGCAAGCTGGTTTTCTATGGAAAAAGATCTCCTGGAAGAGGGGGATGTGTCATTAAAAGATGAAGATGATTATATGGAACTGGTGAAGAACGGTGGATATGATGTGATCTTTGCAGATCCCTGTATGAAGCGGATGACAAATGTGACCAATGGTTTTTCGGGTATGTTTTTGGATGCGGTGCATTTTGCGGTATCCGGGAAGTGCAGGTAGATCAAAAAATGCAGGCATAAAGTTTACATACTGTAACCGGATGAATGGATGCGGTTACAGGGAATGGAGAACATATGGAGTGCGAAATTACAAAAATGATCCGTGTTTACGGCATCGTTCAGGGCGTGGGATTCCGTCCTACAGTCAGCCGCCATGCAATGGCAAGGGGGATCCGTGGCAGTGTGTCCAATAAAGGACCCTATGTGGAGATTTTTGCCCAGGGCAAGCAGCAGGATGTGGACGGTTTTATCGGAGATATTGAGAACAAACCACCGAAGCGGGCGGCCATCCTGAAGCTTCTGGTGGAGCCGGTGGAGGAACTGGAGAAATTTACGCAGTTTGATATCATTGAAAGTGAGAAGACAAAGGGCGAGATCTTTGTTTCTCCGGATATCGCTATCTGCGACGAATGTAAAGAGGAGATGTTTGATCCGAAAAACAGGCGGTATCTGCATCCCTTTATCAACTGTACCTGCTGCGGTCCGAGGCTTACTATCCTGGATTCCCTTCCATATGACCGGGAACGGACCAGCATGAAAGAATTTCCCATGTGCCCGTCCTGCGCGGATGAGTACCATAACCCGGACACCAGGCGCTATGATGCTCAGCCAGTGTGTTGCAATGACTGCGGACCGGAGGTTTATCTCATAGGAAGAGAGGAACGGGGCCGGGAAGCCATCACTTATACCAGAAAGACCATTGCTTCCGGCGGGATCGTGGCCATCAAGGGAATCGGTGGTTTTCATCTCTGCTGTGATGCCACCAGTGAGGAGGCCGTACAGCGGCTCCGGAAACTGAAGCGGCGTCCGGTGAAGCCTTTTGCGGTGATGGCACAGGATCTGGAAACCGTGAAAGAAGTCTGTCAGGTCAGTGAGGAGCAGGAGAAGATCCTTACCGGGCATCAGAAACCGATCCTGCTGCTGGATAAGCTGATAAATCAGTCAAATAAGCAGGAAACTGGGGGAAAACTCTGTGAGAGCATCGCTCCCGGGAATCCGAAAGTCGGTGTCATGCTTCCCTACGCACCGGTGCAGCTTCTTCTTTTTCATTATGACGATAGAATTGAAATGCCGAAGCTTCTGGTGATGACCAGTGGAAACACATCCGGGGCGCCAATCTGCAGAGACGATCATGAGGCTGTAGAAGAACTTTCCTATCTCTGTGACTGCATTCTTTCCCATGACAGAAAGATCCGCATCCGGGCCGACGATTCGGTGATGGATTTTTATAAGGGAGAGCCATATATGATCCGGCGTTCCCGTGGATATGCGCCTCTGCCTTTTATGTTTTCCACACCCTGGAAGGGGCAGGTGATTGCGGCAGGTGGAGAGCTTAAGAATACATTCTGCATTGGTGTGGATAACCGGTTTTATCCGTCTCCTTATGTGGGAGATCTTGAGGATCTTCGAACAGTAAAAGCCCTCAAAGAGACTATAGGGCGGCTGGAAACGCTTCTGGAAGTACAGCCGGAAGTGGTGGTCTGTGACCTTCATCCCAAATATAATTCCACAGTGGTGGCAGAGGAACTGGAGCTTCCTGTTCTGAAAGTGCAGCATCATTACGCACATATTTTATCCTGCATGGCAGAAAATGACTGCGAGGAAAAAGTGATCGGTGTTTCCTTTGACGGAACCGGATATGGAACAGACGGGACGATCTGGGGCGGTGAGATCCTGATGGCAGATCATCAGGAATTTACAAGGATTGGAAGTATTGAACCTTTTGTGCAGGTTGGAGGAGATGTTTCCGCAAAAGAAGGCTGGCGGATTGCAGTTTCCCTGATCTGGCAGAATACAGGAGATTTGGAGAAAACTCTTGATACTGTCCAAAAACTGGGACTTTGCACAGAGCAGGAAGCAAAAGTGCTGGTGACCATGGCTCAGAGAAAGCTCAATGCAGTGACTTCCACCAGTGCTGGACGGCTTTTTGACGGAGTCAGTGCGATCCTGGGAATCCGAAGGGCGTCTACTTTTGAAGGGGAAGCTTCCACGGCGCTGGAGTTTGCTGCGGAAGCGTGGAGAGCGCAGGAGATACAGAAGAAAAATGTGGATATAAGAGTGAAAAGCCTAAAACCGTGGATGTCAGAAAAGACAGATATTCCGGAAAGCGAAGGAACTTCAGGATCATCCACAGAGGAACGGAAATTTATTTTAAATACAGGTGACATCGTTGCGCATCTGGTTCAGGAAAAACTGGCAGGGGAAGATTCCGGGAAGCTGGCTTACGAATTTCACTGGGCACTGGCAGAACAGATCCTTGCAGCCTGTGAGGCAGCAGAGCAGGAAACCGGAATCCGGAAAGTGGCATTAAGCGGTGGCGTATTCCAGAACCGGCTGCTTCTGGAACTGGTAGATGACGGACTTGCAGAAAGAGGTTTTGAAGTTCTGAAACACAGCCTGATCCCGCCAAATGATGGAGGGATCGCACTGGGGCAGGCAGCGTATGGAATGGCTTATGTGAACAGGAGGAAATAGAGTATGTGTGTAGGATTATCAGCAAAAGTAGTAAAGATCAGTGACGGAACCGCAGTGGTAGACGCAGGCGGTGCAAAGAGAGAAGTTTCCGCCCAGCTTCTGGGAGACCTGGAGCCGGGAGATTATGTGATGGTGCATGCTGGTGTTGCCATTGCAAAGATCACTGACGATGACGAGGAAGAGACAGACCAGCTGATGGAGGAACTGCTGTGATGGAAGAGAAGAAAAAAACAGCAAGAGAGATCATAGAAGGATATCAGGGGCCGCCGGTGCGGATCATGGAAGTCTGCGGAACCCACACCCACGAGATTTTCCGCCTGGGGATCCGGAAGCTTCTGCCACCACAGGTGGAGCTGATCTCAGGCCCGGGCTGTCCGGTCTGTGTAACACCGGTAGGTTTTATTGATGAGGCCGTTTATCTTGCTCTGGAAAAACAGGTGACCATCTGTACCTTCGGTGATCTTGTCCGTGTACCGGGGACAAAGAAAAGCCTTGCAGATGCCAGGGCAGAAGGCGCCAGGATACGCATCGTCTATTCACCGGCAGATGCGGAAAAATATGCGAAAGAACATCCGGAGGAACAGGTGGTATTCCTTTCCGTTGGTTTTGAGACTACCACACCTGCTGGTTGTCTTTCTGTAAAAAAAGCCAGAGAGGACGGCCTTTTAAACTATTCCCTTCTTGTGGCAAACAAGACCATGCCACAGGCTTATCAGGCATTAAAAGGCAGTGCGGATGTGTTCCTTTACCCTGGCCATGTCAACGCCATTACAGGAACGGCGCTCTGTGAACATCTGGCAGAGGAAGGTGTCAGCGGTGTAGTGGCAGGATTTACAGCGAAGGAGCTGCTTACCGCACTGGCAGTTGCACTGGTACGTTTCCAGGAGGGAAAACCGTTCTTTGTAAACTGCTACCCACGCGTGGTAAAAAGTGAAGGAAGCCCGGAGGCACAGACACTGATTGAGGAACTGATGGAACCCTGCGATTCCGAATGGCGTGGACTGGGTGTGATCCCGGGGTCCGGCCTGGTGCTCCGGAAAGAATGGGAAGCTTTTGATGCCAGAAAAAAATATGCGGTGTCGCCGATCAAAGGCAAACCAAATCCGGCCTGTCGCTGTGGAGATGTGCTTCAGGGAAAATGCAAACCGTCGGACTGCAAGGTATTCGGAAAAGTCTGTACCCCGCAGCATCCGGTAGGAGCCTGTATGGTATCCAATGAAGGAGCCTGTTCCGCATATTTTATGTATGGAAATTAACTGTCCGGTTTAATGGACTGTAATTAACAGAAAGAAGATGAATATTATGGATAATAAAACAGTAACCATGGCACACGGTGCCGGAGGCCGCCAGACCTCAGAACTGATCGATGAAGTATTTAAAGCACATTTTGCAAACCCGGATCTTACAGCCGATGATGCGGCAGTGCTGGTCCCGCCGGCAGGAAAAATGGCCGTATCCACCGATGGATTTATTGTTTCTCCGGCATTTTTCCCGGGAGGAAATATCGGCAAGCTTTCCATCTGTGGAACAGTTAATGACCTTGCCTGCATGGGAGCGAAACCGATGTATCTCACCTGTGCTTTTGTGATCGAGGAAGGTTTTCCCATGGAGAAGCTGGAAGAAATCGCCGCAGCCATGGAAAAAACAGCGAAAGAAGTCGGTGTGCGTATTGTTTCCGGCGATACCAAGGTAGCAGGAAAAGGCCAGGTTGACGGCGTGTTCATCACAACAACCGGAATGGGCGAGATCCAGGATGGCGTGAAGGTAGGCGGCGAGCTGGCAAAACCGGGAGATGCCATCATTGTGACCGGTGATGTGGGAAGACATGGATGCACCATTCTTCTGGCAAGAGAGGATTTTGGCATTGACGCAGATGTGACAAGCGACTGTGCGCCACTGTGGGGAACTGTAAAAGAAGTGATGGATGCAACTCATAACATTCATGTGATCCGTGATGCAACAAGAGGCGGCGTTGGAACGGTTCTCTATGAGATTGCAGGCCAGAGTAACGTGGGAATCCGTCTGGATGCACCATCTGTTCCGGTAGCGCCGGAAGTAAAAGGTGTCTGCGGCATGCTTGGACTGGAGCCGCTTTATCTGGCATGTGAGGGCCGTATGGTCATCATGGCACCGAAGGAAGAGGCGGAAAAGATCGTGGAAGCACTGCGTAAATGTCCGTACTCCAAAGACGCTGCCATTATCGGCGAAGTGACCGAAGACCAGCCAGGAAAAGTTGTCATGACTACGGAAATTGGAACTCAGGCATTACTTCCGCAGCCAGGCGGGGAACTTTTGCCGAGAATCTGCTGACAGCAATGAATCATACCGGAAAGGAGAGTCTGACGTTATGGATACAAGAGTGGCACTGATCTCGATCATTGTGGAAAACAATGACGTGATCGATGACATCAACCGTTTTCTTCACGAAGCGGGAAAATATATTATCGGGAGAATGGGAATCCCCTACCGGGAAAAAGGAATTAACATTATCAGTATTGCCATTGATGCGCCACAGGATGTGATCAGCTCCTTATCCGGAAAGATAGGCCGCCTCAAGGGAGTTTCCGCAAAAACGGCATATTCCAATGTGATCACAAAAGTGGAGGACAGAAAATGATAAGAGTTGCGGTATACGGAAAGGGCGGCATCGGAAAATCCACCACAGTTTCCAATGTGGCAGCTGCCCTTGCGGAAAAAGGAATGAAAGTGATGCAGATCGGCTGTGACCCCAAGGCGGATTCCACCATTCTTCTCCGGCATGGAAAAAAAGTCCCCACAGTGCTGGATCTTTACAACGAAAAGCGCCAGGACCTGAAACTTGCAGATATGGTGCAGATCGGATACGGCGGTGTAGTCTGTGTAGAAGCCGGCGGCCCTACACCTGGACTTGGATGTGCGGGAAGAGGTATCATCACTGCACTGGAAAAACTGAAAGAAACCGGAGCCTATGAGACCTATAAACCGGACATTGTTCTCTACGATGTACTGGGAGATGTTGTCTGCGGCGGTTTTTCCATGCCCATGCGAAAAGGGTATGCAGATAAAGTATTTATCATCACTTCCGGGGAAAACATGGCCATCCATGCAGGAGCGAACATTGCCATGGCGGTGGAAAACTTCAGAAGCAGAGGCTACGCATCTCTGGGAGGTCTGATCCTGAACCGGCGGAATGTGCCAAGAGAAGAAGAAAAAGTCCGGGAGCTGGCAGAGGATTTTCACACCCAGGTAGTAGGAACTCTTTCCAGAAGTAACCTGGTTCTTGCGGCAGAGGAACAGGGAAAAACGCTTCTGGAAGCTTACCCGGAAAGTGAGATGGCAGGAGAATACCGGGCACTGGCAGAGCAGATCCTGAATGCATGCAGGGAGGATGGCACATGTTAAAAAGAGTTGGCGATCGGGAGTTTCCGGGAAAAACAGAAGTATTTATAAAAGAAGCTTCTTTTCCGGTGCCCTTTCAGCCGGGGCTGGAATTTAATTCCCCGGCCCACGGAAACTGGAATATCGTACATACGGGAATGCTGGTCCCGGAAGCACATCAGATATATGTCTGTGCGGACAATTGCATGCGTGGTGTTGTTCTGACTGCGGCGGAAATGAATGCGGCAGACCGTTTTTCCTTTGTGATCGTGGAGGAAAAAGATCTTCTTGGAGGAAACCTGGAGGATGTGACCATCGAAGGGGTAACGGACGTTCTGAACCGCCTGGATAAGAAACCAAAAGCAGTGCTGCTTTTTACGGTATGTCTTCACCATTTTCTGGGAAGCGATCTGGACCGGATCTACGGAGAATTGGAAAAAAGATTTCCGGAGATCTTTTTTATGCGGTGTTTCATGGATCCTATCATGCAGAAAACAGGCCCCACGCCAGATCAGAAACTGCGCTTGGCCATGTATGATGCCGTGCCGGAGAGAGAGGCAGATCCTCGCTGTGTCACAGTTCTGGGCAGTGACTTTGCGCTGGATGAAGGTGCGGATATCTGTCGGCTCCTGAAGAAAAACGGAATCTGCCTCCGTGAAACACCGGCCTGTGAAACCTGGGAAGATTATCAGAAACTGGGAGAAGGAAGCCTGATCCTGAACGGTTATCCGGCCGGAAAATTCGGGACAGAAAAACAGGCCAGGAGACTTGGAAGGCCTTTTTTGTATCTGCCGGGAAGTTTTGATTATGAGGAGATACAGGAACAGGAAGAGAAGCTGCTGGGAATGTTGGAACAGCAAAACAACAGGAAAACAGGGGAAATCAAGGGCCTGGATATCGAAAAAGAGATCCGGGAATGTGAGGAGGCTCTTTCCCATGCACACCAGATCATCGGTGACACGCCCATAGCAGTGGATTATCTTTTTCATCCAAGGCCACTGGGACTTACAAAGCTTCTTCTTACTCATAAATTTCAGGTACAGTCCGTTTTTCTGGACAGTATCAGTCCGGAAGAAAAAGAGGTATTTTTCTGGCTGAAGGAAAATTATCCGGAGCTGAAACTGATCTCTACCATCCGTCCGGAGATGAGGGTGCGGACACGGCAGCAGTCCGAAAAAATCCTTGCTATCGGCCAGAAAGCAGCCTGGTTTACCGGAAGCCGAAATTTTGTCAATATGGTACAGGGCGGCGGGCTCTGGGGATTCGACGGAATCAGACATACCGCGCAGCTGATGGTGGAAGCATTTCATGAAGAAAAAGATCCGGAAGATCTGATCGTTCGAAAAGGATGGGGGTGCGAAAGCTGCATATGAGACAGGCATATCGAATTATACCGATTTATACGGCAGACGTGTCCGGTGTCTGTTCCGCTTTGTATGAGCTTGGAGGAATGACGGTGATGCATGATCCTTCTGGCTGTAATTCTACCTATAATACCCACGATGAGATCCGTTGGTATGACCAGGACAGCCTGATTTTTATCTCAGGCCTTACGGATATCGATGCGATCATGGGAAATGATGAGAAATTTCTCCGGGATATCGAAGATGTGGCGGAGGAACTGAAACCGAAATTTATTGCTCTTGCAAGTTCCCCGATTCCCTTTATGAACGGAACAGATTTTCCTGGACTTGCCCGTGCACTTACGGCCGAGACAGGGATTCCGGCGTTTTCGGTTTCAACCAGTGGTATGCATGATTATGTGTATGGAGCAGGGCTGGCACTCTCTGAGATTGCCAGACATTTTACCGGCGCTGCAGAGAAGAGAAAACGGAAATTAAATCTTCTTGGAGTAACACCCCTTGATTTTGGCCCCCAGCCAATGGTAGATGCCATGAAAAAACGTCTGGAAAAATATGGGTGGGAGATTCTTTCCACCTGGGCTATGGGGGATACGCTGGAAGATCTGTCCCATGCCGGTGAGGCTGAGGTAAACCTTGTGGTATCCTCCGTGGGAATCCCGGCAGCCAATGTTCTGAGAGAGAAATTCGGGACGCCATTTCTTGTGGGAACTCCGGTGGAAGGCTATGAGGGAGAGATTTCGGACGCACTTGAGAAGGCAGCGGAGAGTTCTTGCGAAGCCTTTGCGGACAAAAAAGAAAATCCCCCGGAGAAAAGTGGAGCGCAGATTTCCAGTGAACAGGAAGAGCTGTGGAAAGTAACCCCGGATCAGGTAATTTATCTACGGGAAAAAGACAGCCAGTCGTTAGGATTTTTCCTAACTTCGGACATCACTCTCATCGGTGAACCAGTTACCATGGGTTCCCTGGCAGCAGCCATCGAGCAGAAATATGGAAAAAAAGTTCAGCTTCTTTGCCCGCTGGAGATCACAGAAGGCCTTCTTCGCCAGGGCGATGAAGCCGTCCGCGGTGAAGAAGCCATGGAAGAAAAACTGAAAACTGCCAGGATCATCGTGGCAGATCCCCTCTACCGCCCAATCTGCCTGGAAAGTGCCACTTTTTATGAGATGCCGCATATTGCATTCTCCGGAAGAATCTATCTCAAAAATTTGTATAATTTCAGAAAAACCACATAAACTATAAGAAACCGGAAAGGCGTTGCAGAAATAGCAGCGCCTTTTTATGACGGTAAAACTGGTGAATGGATCTTATATGGAGGGATTTTTATGTGGGGATTTCTGTCGGCGCTGATCTCGGGCGCACTGATGAGCATTCAGGGAGTATTTAACACAAATGTAACAAAACAGACAAGTCTGTGGGTTTCCACCGGATGGGTGCAGTTTTCCGCATTTCTGGTCTGTGTGGCTGCATGGCTTTTTACAGGTAGGGAAAGTATCGGTGCACTGTGGCAGGTGGAGAATAAATATACGCTGCTTGGAGGCGTGATCGGTGCGTTCATTACCATTACCGTGATCCAGAGTATGGGCAGTTTGGGGCCAGCGCGGTCAGTTATGCTCATTGTGATCTCCCAGCTTGCAGTGGCTTATCTCATAGAACTGATGGGACTTTTTGGAGTGGAAAGAGCGGATTTTCAGTGGAGAAAGCTGTTTGGAATGCTGATCTGCATTGCAGGCGTGGTCATTTTCAAATGGAAATAGAAATAAAAGTATTGTAATATTTGTAATACTTCGTTAAAATAAGGTATGGTTTTGTATGAGTAACGGGGCACCTGCCATCACATCGGCAAAAAGGAGTGAACCCCTGACCCATGAAAATAAAATCACATATCAGAAGTGTTCAGCTTATTTTTTCCATATTTATATTCCTGATCTTTGCAGGACTGACAGGCTGTAAGGATGATGGAGCAGAGTTTCTGGAAAAAGAACTGGTGCAGGAAGAAAGTACAGAAACATCCGGAGTGGATTTGGAACAAGAAGATCCTACGGACGCGGAAAGTGGAGTATCTGAGAAGAAGTCTGAGGAGAAGCAAGTGGATACAGTACAGGAAACGGCAGCTGCGAAACAGCAGCCGGAGACCTCAGAGATTCCAGAAACAATCTACGTAGACATCTGCGGAGCGGTAACCAGCCCCGGAGTCTATGAACTTCCATCCGGCAGCCGTGTTTTCCAAGCTATTGAGAAAGCCGGCGGATATCTTCCGGAAGCTGCGGCAAGTTATCTCAACCGTGCGAAGGGACTTTCCGACGGACAGCAGATCTATGTGCCCACCCAGGCAGAAGTGGACAGCCAGATGATCCAGGTTACTGAGAATGGACAGGAAGCCACATCAGAAACCGTCCCCGGAAATAACAACGGAGAGGAATCTGCCGGAGAAAATACCAGTACAGACCAGAAAATCAATCTGAACACCGCTGATGTATCCCAGCTTACCACTCTCACAGGTGTAGGGGAGTCCAAAGCCCTGGCGATCATCGCTTACAGGGAAGAAAACGGCCCTTTTACTTCCACAGAAGACATTATGAGCGTGCCTGGTATCAAGGAAGGAACCTATGAGAAGATAAAGGATAAAATAGCAATAAAGTAAGGAGCGTTAAATGAGCAGGAAAGTATTGGTAGTAGATGATGAGAAACTGATTGTCAAGGGACTTCGTTTCAGTCTAGAGCAGGATGGAATGGAAGTGGACTGTGCCTATGACGGAGAGGAAGCTCTGGAAAAAGCCAAGGCAGGAGAGTACGATATAATTCTTCTGGACCTGATGCTTCCAAAGATGGATGGTCTTGAGGTATGCCAGCAGATCCGTGAATTTTCCAATGTCCCGATTATCATGCTTACAGCAAAAGGTGAGGATATGGATAAGATTCTGGGCCTGGAATACGGAGCAGACGATTACGTGACCAAACCGTTTAATATTCTGGAAGTCAAGGCCCGTATCAAGGCGATCATCCGCCGTGCAGGCAGCAACCAGAACAAACAGGAGAAAGCCAAGACCGTGGAAGTCGGAGAACTGAAGCTGGACTGCGAAGGACGCCGTGTATTTATTTCCGGAAAGGAAATCAATCTTACAGCCAAGGAGTTTGATGTACTGGAACTTCTGGTATTCAATCCGAACAAGGTATACAGCAGAGAAAATCTTCTGAACATCGTATGGGGATATGAATATCCGGGAGATGTCCGTACAGTAGATGTACATATCCGTCGTTTAAGAGAAAAGATTGAGGCCAATCCCAGTGAGCCGAAATACGTACACACCAAATGGGGTGTGGGCTACTATTTCCAGGCATAAACCATGAAGATCAAAAAAAGCGGCAAGTTTTTTAAAAGTCTCCGCTTTCGTATTCTGATCATCCTGATCATACTGGGAATCGTACCAAGTGTCATTGTAACGGAAATGGTCATTGCCAACTATGAAGACCGTGCCATTGCCAACCGTGTGCAGAGCATGGAAAATATCTGTGACATCATGTGCGACCTGCTTATCAAAGAGAATTATCTGAATGACTCCAGCTCGCAGGCAGTAAACAGCAAGCTGGAGTTGTTGTCTAATATCTATGGGGGGAGAATTCTCATTGTAGACAGGGATTTCAGGATTATTAAGGATACTTATGGCGTGGACGAGGGAAAAACCCTGGTATCCCAGAAAGTAGTAAACTGTTTTAAAGGGGAAGATGCCTACCGATATGATTCCGACAGTCAGAAACTGATCCTGGCTGTTCCGGTAAAAAGTCCGGAAGTGACTCAGGTACAGGGCGCCATGATGATCATGGCTTCTTCCAGTGAAGTAACGTCAACCATTCGGGAACTGGAACAGAAGGGAATTCTGATCATTGGAATTATTGTGGTTCTGGCCATATTCCTGGGATATATCCTTTCCACAGTTCTGGTGAAACCTTTTGCCAGAGTAACAAAAGCCATCGAAGATCTGACAGACGGATATCAGAATGAAGAAATCTCCGTTCCGGATTATACAGAGACAGCGCTGATTACGGATGCATTTAATAAGATGCTTTCCAGAATGAAAACCCTGGATGAATCCAGACAGGAATTTGTATCCAATGTGTCTCATGAGCTGAAAACACCGATGACTTCCATGAAAGTTCTGGCAGACTCTCTTGTAGGACAGCAGGGGGTTCCGGAGGAACTGTATCAGGAATTCCTTTCGGATATTACAGAAGAGATTGACAGAGAGAACAAGATTATCACAGATCTGCTCTCCCTTGTGAAAATGGACAAAAAGGCAGCAGATATGAATATTACCAATATGAATATCAATGAACTGCTGGAAAATATCCTGAAACGTCTGCGGCCGATTGCAGATCAGAGAAGTATTTCCCTGATCCTGGATTCTTTCCGTCCAGTCAATGCAGATGTGGACGAAGTGAAGTTTACGCTTGCCATCAGCAATCTGGTAGAGAATGGAATTAAATATAATGTAGATGAAGGATGGGTCCGTGTAACACTGGATGCGGATCATAAAGATTTCTTTGTAACTGTTGAAGATTCCGGCCTTGGAATTCCTGAAGAATCCATAGAAAGGATTTTTGAGCGTTTTTACCGTGTGGACAAATCTCATTCAAGGGAAATTGGAGGAACCGGTCTCGGACTTGCCATTACCAGAAGTTCCATAGCCATGCATCACGGAATTATCAAAGTATCCAGCAAAGAAGGAGAGGGAACCACATTTACCGTGAAGATTCCTCTGTCCTATATTCCGTCCTAGGAGGTACAGCATGAAAAAAACGATAAAGATTATCTGCGTGACTGCTGCCTGTATCTTTCTTGGGCTGATTGCCTATATCGGTTTTGCGGGAAGAAAAGAGAAAAATGCAGAACAGCAGTACAGCTTTTACTATATCAACAGTGAAGAAACAAAACTGAAAGAAGAAAAATATACACCGGAAAAAGAAACTGCGGAAGTAATGCTCAGGGATTTTTCGGAGAGCCTGAACAACCGTGAAACAAGGGAAGACGGAATTTCACTGTTTCCGGAAGGGGTAAAAATTTCTTCCTATTCTATTAAGGATGGGATTCTGCGACTGGAATTTAACGATGCCTACAGTAAGATGTCCCGCACAAGGGAACTTCTGGTCCGTACCGGTGTGGTGAAGATTTTCATCCAGATTCCGGGAATTGATTCTGTGGAAATCTATGTGGGAAAAAAGCCTCTCACGAATTCCAAAGGAGAAGAAGTCGGAGCCATGAACAGTGATACTTTTGTGGAGTTTTCCGGATCTGACGGGGACGTCTACAGCTATGACACTTTTACCCTGTATTTTACAAATAAGAACGGTGACAAGCTGGTAGAAGAACAGAGAAGTGTCCGTTACAGGCGGAATCTTCCAAAGGCAACCGTAGTACTGGAACAGCTGGCAAGGGGACCTCTGGAAAAAGATCATTATCCGACCATTCCGGAAAATTCCGAAGTGCTTTCTCTGACAAAAGCCAACGGAATCTGCTATGTAGATTACAATTCTGTATTTCAGGACTATGCGTTAAATGTTTCCGAACAGATTCCGATTTATTCTGTTGTAAATACACTGATTGCGGCAACGGATGTGGATAAAGTGGAGATTTCCATTGAGGGAAACAAAGAAGTGACATTTGGCCAGAATATGCAGCTTTATAAGTTCTATGAATGGAATGACAGCCTGCTGGCCAGCGCAAAAGCAAAAAAAGAACAGAACTGATCTTAACAGAATATCTATATAAACGGGAGAACATGTATGACAAAACGGCCATTATGTTTTCTGTGTTTTCTTATGGTGCTAGGTTTAAGTATTATGAATTTTACGGGGATTCCTCTTCTGGGTGGGAATCCCCTTCCTGTAATGGTACAGGACTGGATCGAAGCACATCCTGGCTCTGTGATCTGCGGGGAGGTGGAGCAGTATGAAAATACAGAATTCTCCCAGTCTGTTTATCTGAAAAAAACATATCTGATTTATCAGTCAAAAAAATTTTCCATTGAAAATGTAAGAGTGTTTCTGAAAAAAGAAGAAGACCTGAAACCGGGAATGAAGATTCTGGTGAAAGGAACCTTGAAAAGGGTGGAGGAACCGGCAAATCCCGGTGGCTTTGACAGTCAGCATTATTATGCATGCCGTCATATCTATTATTTTATGAAGAACGCTGTGGTCCGTAAGAAAACAGAATCCTATTCCGGATACAGACAGCTGCTTTTGCATGTGAAAGAAAAATGCAGGCAGATTCTTACGGCGGCGGCAGGAGAAGACGCACCACTTTTCTGCGCTATGGTGCTTGGGGACAAACAGGATCTGGAGCCGGAAATGAGGATGCGTTATCAGCTGGCCGGGATTGTCCATATCCTTGCCATCAGCGGGCTTCATATCAGCATTCTGGGAATGGGACTTTATAATCTTCTGAAAAAAATTGGCCTGGGTATCTGGCCTGCCGGAATTTTTTCGCTGGGAGTGATGCTGCAGTACGGGATCATGACCGGAGGGAGCGTTTCTACCATGCGTGCAGTGACAATGTTTCTTATTGCCATGGGTGCCAGGATCACCGGCCGGATTTATGACATGATGACTGCGCTTTCGGTAACAGCCATGATGATTCTTCTGGAATCCCCGGCGTATCTTCTGGACAGCGGTTTTCTTCTGTCCTTTGGCTGCGTTCTTGGGATCGGCGTTGCAGCGGAAAAAATCTGTGCCCTTGCAGGAGCAGAGAAAAAATGGACGAAGGCACTGGTAAGTTCCATGGCCCTTCAGCTGGTGACACTGCCCGTGATGTTGAAATTTTTTGGAGAAGTATCCCTTGCCGGATTTTTTCTGAATCTTCTGGTGCTTCCCAGTGTGGGCTTTGTGTTGATAGGAGGAATGGCGGCACTGTTGCTTGGGATTTTCTGTATTCCTGCTGCAAAACTGGCAATTTTGCCGGCAAGAGGATTGCTGCTTTTTTATGAATATCTCTGCAGCCTTGCAGGAAAATTAAGGTGGAGCACCTGGATCGGAGGGGAACCGGAAATCTGGCAGATTCTGGTGTATTATGGAATTTTAATTACAGTCCTGTTTATAGGACAGTATGTAAAAATACAGATTCGGAAGGAAAAAGAGAGCAGCCAGAGAAAGGAAAGATCCGGAGAACAGGAAAAGGCTGTTCGTTGGAAACTGTGCACCTTGCGTATGGCAGCAGGCGCTTTACTGACAGCAGGGATCCTGGTACTGGGATTTCATCCATCAGGAAAACTGAAGGTGACCTGCCTGGATGTGGGGCAGGGAGATGGCATCCTTGTGGAGACTCCGGATAATCACCATTTTCTTATTGACGGAGGAAGCAGCAGCCAGTCGGACCTTGGAAGATACTGCCTTCTGCCGGCTCTGAAAAGTCAGGGGATTTCTTATTTGGACGGGCTTTTTATTTCCCATACAGACAAGGATCATATCAGCGGGGCGAAGGAACTTCTGGAATATATGGGAAATGGCCTCACGACCATCCGGGCAGGATATCTGGTGCTTCCTTCATGGGCGGAAAAGCCGGAGGCCTGGGAGGAACTCTCGGATGCGGCACAAAAAGCCGGAATAAAAATTGTGACAGGAAAAAAGGGAGATGAGCTGCATTGTGGTCTGGTATCTTTTTCCATCTTGTGGCCGGAGAAAAACGCCACAGGAAAAGATGTGAATGAGGAGGCAATGGTGATGGAACTCTCGTTTGGAGAATTTCAGATGCTTTTTACCGGGGATATCGGAGCAGACACGGAGAAAAAGCTTCTGGCGTCCGGGATATTAAAGGATGTGGACTGTCTGAAAGTGGGACATCATGGTTCCCGTTATTCTACCACGGAAGCGTTTCTTGAAAAAATAAAGCCGGAACTGGCGATCATTTCCTGTTCTTCCACCAACACTTACGGGCATCCGTCGCCGGAAACCGTAGAGCGTCTGGAAGCGGCCGGAAGCCAGGTAGAATATACCATGAAAAACGGTGCCATTACCGTGGAAACCGATGGAAAAAAGCTTAAGATATACAGGTTTCGGAGGGACTGAAAAATTTTTTCAAAAACCGGAAAAAACAGGTGACTTTTGTACACACTTGTTGTAGAATAGACAGGGTTTGTGCGAAAACGAAACATTGAAAACAGGCAACACAAGACAAGGAGTTTTTATTTATGAAATATGACGTACTGATCGTAGGAGCAGGTCCTGGAGGAATCTTTGCAGCCTATGAGCTGATGAATAATGATCCGGAGAAAAAGATCGCGGTTTTTGAAGCCGGCCATCCTCTGGAAAAAAGAAAATGTCCTATTGACGGAAAGAAAGTAAAATCCTGTATCCACTGTAAAACATGTGCGATCATGAAAGGATTTGGCGGTGCAGGCGCTTTCTCCGATGGAAAATATAATATCACCAATCAGTTTGGCGGAACGCTGTATCAGCATATCGGCAGGGATACAGCCACAGAACTGATGGAATATGTAGATAAACTGAATCTGATGCATGGTGGAGAGGAAACCAAGCTTTATTCCACCACAAACAGTGAGATCCGTAAGCTCTGTCTTCAGAACGGCCTGCATCTTCTGGATGCATCTGTCCGCCACCTGGGAACGGATATCAACTATGTAGTACTTCAGAATCTCTATGAAAAGATGAAAGCCCATGTAGATTTCTATTTTGACGCGTCCGTTGACAAAGTGGAGAAAACAGAAGACGGCTATGCAGTTGTTGTAGGTGATGAGCGTTACGAGGGAACTTACTGCATCATCTCCGCGGGACGAAGCGGAAGTAAATGGATGGAGACTGTATGTACAGATCTTAAGATCCCCACACTTTCCAACCGTGTGGATATCGGTGTCCGTGTGGAGCTTCCGGCAGAGGTGTTCAGCCGTCTGACCGATGAGCTTTACGAGAGCAAGATCGTTTACAGAACCGAGAAGTTTGAGGATATGGTCCGTACTTTCTGTATGAACCCGAGAGGTGTTGTGGTTAATGAGAACACCAATGGAATCATCACAGTAAACGGCCACAGCTATGAAGATCCGGCAAAACACACCAACAATACAAACTTTGCGCTTTTGGTATCCAAACATTTCTCAGAGCCGTTCCATGACAGCAACGGATATGGTGAGAGCATCGCAAGACTTTCCAACATGCTTGGCGGTGGTGTTATGGTACAGCGTTTCGGAGATCTGATCCGTGGAAGACGAAGCACAAAAGCACGTATTGAGGAGAGCTTCGTAACACCGACTCTTTCCGCAACACCGGGAGACTTAAGCCTTGTTATGCCGAAGCGTATCCTAGATGGAATCATCGAGATGATCTATGCTCTGGATAAGATCGCACCTGGAACAGCAGATGACGATACTCTGCTTTATGGTGTTGAGGTTAAATTCTACAACATGGAAGTTGAGATCGATGAGAATCTGGAAACCTGCCACAAAGGTCTCTTTGTTATCGGAGACTGCAGCGGTGTGACACATTCTCTTTCCCATGCATCCGCCAGCGGTATCTATGTAGCCAGATATCTGGAGCAGGAGTACTTCAGTAAATAATATGAGCGGCCCTTTTCTGCTGTCACAGTGATGGCGGAAAGGGGCTGCTTTTATGTTGTAGGAAATCACTGTACCATAAATAAAAAACATAAATCATATAAAACCATGCATAATGTGCATGAATATTGAAAGGAGTATGTTGAAAATAACTGACAGATGTAGGGGAAGAACCATGATTCGTCCGACAGCAATCTTGACAATTTTGTGATTTTGTGGTAAAAGAATAAGTAACCAGGTAAAATCGAATATGTACAAATGTTATGGCAATAAGGTTGCGTCCAGTCGGATGTGCAAAAGAGAATCCGGTGAGAATCCGGAACGATACCGTCACT